>ERZ1292632.2116-Hain-H43-01um-R2-2116-length-17367-cov-13_pt1 | contig 17367 bp, 27 predicted proteins | sample MGYA00564407_ERZ1292632 | MGnify/ENA primary metagenome ERZ1292632 (study PRJEB36523, sample SAMEA6512637) | groundwater metagenome | collected 2019-01-08 | study: AquaDiva: Metagenomics assemblies of 32 groundwater samples | reverse complement strand
TCAGTTGCTTCAGGGTCTCTGTATTTTCGAGGATTGCTTTTTCGAGGGACATTTGCTTCTCCAGTAAGGTGCCCCCTCGCGGGGGCGGGTTAGGTTACTCCGCCTTGGCGGCCTTGGCGATAGCCTCTTCGGCTACTGCCTTGAAAGCGTCAGGCGCGTCTTTGTTCTGCTTCAGGATTGCTTCAGCCTCGCGGGCTTCAGCGGCTCGTGCTTCTTTTGCGTGAATCGTAGGGAGTGCGTGCATGATGCTTCCTTTCATAGAGTGAAAAAGTTTCTGAAACGAATCCACAAAGATGGCTTCGCGGCTATATGATACTCCTTGGGGATCAATACCTGAAGTCTTTTGTCGGGTATACCCTCCCGGACGGTGGCGCCGCTTCCCAACACCCGGTAGGCCTCCCCTTTACCTATCAACGTGGTTAGCGCATGGGCTGTCCACTCTCTTGTCAGCCGATCCACCCCGTAGGGTAGCCTGTACTTCAGATCAAGGCCTTGGTGAACGGAAACGTACCCAGCACCACGATGCAGGTTGAAAGTATATTGGCTCACGAGATCGCCCCCCTCAATTTCAACAAAGCCATTGCACTTCCGTAGCCGCCTTCGGTCCTTGGCGGCTCGCCGCGTGTGACCTGGTAGTGGCCTTCCTTGTGGCGCCAGAGGGTGTACTCTCCAACGCAGTATTCTTTGACCCAGTTCATTTTGAAGCCTCCCCAAGAGCCAAACCAACAGCAATCTGGAAGTCTTCGGTACCGTTGGTCTCCGAGTACCACTTTGACTCGCTGCTGAACTCGACAAAACCAACCCCGTGGTCGTCCACATCGGAGAAGCAGATGCGAACAGGCGAGAGCTTCTGGATCGTGGCAACCACGTCCGGCGTGTGGCAGGAAGGGATCAGATCGCCCCCTTGTGCGTCGCCGACGTACTGAGCGTAGAACCCTTCGGCCTTGAGGGCGTCGAGGAAAGCTGCGATTTGTTCTGTGATGTTGTTCATGCTGGCTCCCGGCAAGCGGTTAGAAAAATACGGCGATTAAAAGCGCAGTTATCAAGGGCGAGTTTGTCTGCTACCCTTTCGGCGAGGTTGTCGATAGCGTGTTGCTGCGCCTCTATGTCGTCGCTGTACGCGCAAGCAGCGCGCCCTTCCCTGATACCTTGTGCAATCAGTACATAGTCTTTTCTGGTCATCTCACACCTCTAAAAAATTGTTTACCAACGAAGCCGCACTGTATAACATCTGCTACACGGTGTCAACCCCCTTGATCAAATAAAGTTTAGCTTGCGTTAGCTCTTAACATCGGCTACACTTCTGCCTCGAATATGTGGAGGGTGTTGGGATGAAGACGAACGCGATGCGCACTTGGCTGGCCAACGCCAAGAAAGCTGAGGTGGAAAAACTGGTAAAGATGGCGAAGACTTCGCTGGGCACCCTGCGGCAGATTGCCGGTGGGTACCGTACTGAGGGAGAGGCCCGGACGACGCCAGAAAAAGCACGCGCCGTAGAAATAGCCACTCACAAGCTGGCCCGCGAGGGGCTGGCGCCTATCCTCCGGGAGGAGCTCTGCCCGGCCTGCTCGCAGTGCGAGTATCAAAAACTTTGTAAGGAGAAAACGAAATGAAGAAAGACTTTAGCTTGTTGCGTAAGTTCACTGGTGCCGAGGGCGAGTTGCCTTGCGACACGTTCGGAGATGCCCTATCCCCCTCTTCGCTCAAGGCGTTCCTGGCGTTCGGGGTGCCGATATGGAATCTCCCTCTCGCTTGGCTAGAAGGCAAACCGGTGTACCCAGATAGCCTGGTATGTTGGGAGGCTGCGGTCTGGGGGACTGAAAACATCGACCAGGCGCGCCAGTGGGTTGGGTGGGACGATCCCGAATGCTTGGCTCTCTTCAGTTGGCCCGTTGCGGAGAAAAAAGAAACTCTCGGCTCTGCTGACAAGTACGTGAAGAAAGACTTTACCCCCATCAAGACCAAGGCGCAGCAAATACGCGGCCAACTGGACGTCCAAGGACAAGACGGGAACTGGAACTACGACTCGTACATGCACGGTATGTATAACGGCTTGGAGTGCGCCTTGGCTACCCTCGAAGGTCGCGCTCCAAAGTACCGCGACGCCCCCGATGTGTGGTTGCGCGGCGCGCCTCCCAAGACGTACAACGTTGTGGTCCTCATTGACGGTGAGGTGAATTACCAAGCGAAAGCCGCACCCGGCGGCGTTATCACCACGTACATCAAAAGTGAGTAACACTTTCGAATTCGACTTCGTGCTCGGCGGGGTGGTCGTTATCGACTGCTCCGTCGGGGTGCGCTTCGGCAACATCGTGCGCAATAGCCTGAAGGTCGAGTTCTGCGGGGAAACTTTCGACATTGAGGGCATCGTTATCGACTATGAAGACGAGTTCCTCCCCCTTTCTGATTACCTGTATGGCTTTGCAAAACAAGAAATTCGCGAAGCCAAAAAGGGAAACCCCTCGGGCGTAAAGCTCGAATTGTTCTAGGAGATTGTCAAGTGCCCCTTCAGCTACCAAGTAAGAAAAAAGTTGCCGCTGTGTTGGCTCGGTGGGCCTCCCTAGGGGGTCCCGACGCTTGCACCGTCACCGAGTTGGCGAAAGATGTGGGCATCGCACGCACGACGGTACATTCATACCTGGGGGTTCACGCAGAACGGTATAACCTTGCAGTTCCTCAGAAGGGGACAACGCTGCCTTCGTCGACCAAGGACACCGCTGAGGCTGAACTGAAGCACCGCATCAAGACCCTTGAGACGCAGCTCTCGGGCTACCGGAAGGGCGAACTCAGCGACAAATATGTGCGCTCCAAGATTCTGGGGCTGGCGGACACCGTAGCCTCGCCTCCCACATGGCTGGTCGATGCCAAGGCCACCAAGTCCTCTCCCGGCGTGCCCACCCTGATGGCCTCTGACTGGCACTGGGCGGAAGTGGTCAACCCTACGCAAATCGGCGGGGTGAACGAGTACAACCTGGACATCGCGCATGCGCGCGCAAAGCGCCTGATCACCACCGCGATTGACCTGCTGAACAACCACATGGTCAACCCGCAGTACCCCGGCATTGTGTTCGTCTTGGGTGGCGATCTGCTGTCCGGCGACATCCACGACGAGCTGAAGGAGACCAACGAAATTCCCTTGATCAAAGCGATGCTCGATCTGTTCGACGTGTTGGTCTGGTGTATCGCCACCCTGGCCAACACTTTTGGCAGGGTATTCGTGCCTTGCGTGACCGGAAATCATGGTCGGAACACGATGAAGATTCGCGCCAAGGATCGGAACTACACCTCGTTCGACTGGCTGGTGTGCACCTTGCTTGAGAAGCATTTTGCGACCGACAAACGCGTCACGTTCCTCGTGTCGGACGGCCCGGATGCCTACTACAAAGTCTACAACCACAGATACCTGCTTTCTCACGGGGACCAGTTCAGAGGTGGAGATGGAATGATCGGAGCCCTCGGCCCTATCATCCGTGGTGACTACAAGAAGCGCAGCCGCAACAACCAGGTGAACATGGGGTACGATACCTTGATCATCGGCCACTGGCACCAACTGATTCAGATGAACAGGCTGATTGTGAATGGCTCTCTCTGCGGGTACAACGAGTACGCCTACGCTGGGAACTTCCCCTTCGAGACCCCGAAGCAGGCACTGTGGGTCACTCACCCAGTGCACGGCATCACCTTCTCGATCCCGGTTCATGTTGGCGAACCTGTCACAACGGAGAAGAGCGCTTGGGTGAGTGTGAAGTAGCGGCTTCCGCTGGAGCGGCCAATTAGCCCCGTTTTTAATTACGGAGTAAAAAACATGGAATTTGAAGAGTTCAGCAAGATTGCAAGATGGTCTAGGCCAATCACCATCACCGAAAAAATTGATGGCACAAATGCCTCAACAAAGAACCTCAACAGAGAATGAAATGGAATTACGCTGTGCAATGGGGAAAGAGCATGTTTGGGTTGATACCGGAGAGCGATGGGTATATTGGTCGAGCAACAATACATCAGCAACCAACGCGCCGAAGCCAAACATAATACAGATGCGATGCGGAGTTTGTGGAATGGTGAAACATCAACCATATAACCCTGCGTCAACAGCGCATCCATGAAGGGGTCGAACGAATGAAGCTCAGGGGCGGGCGGCTTTTTGCCCGTCCCGCTGGAGCGACCAGTTAGAAGGCTTTTTTTTACGGAGAAAGAATATGAATCTTGAACAGTTTGCAAAAGATGCTGGTGTAGAAATCTTTGACTGCGGCGAAGGATGGGGCGGTCGAGTTGGGTACAGAACAAAGGATTCGTCGAATTGCGCCGTGTGTGGATTTCGTACTGCCAATGCCGCATATAAGCGGTGGCTCGAAGATACGTTCGGAAAACATGCCGGAAAGGCGGTAGCAAAATTGCTCAAGCCTTCTAACGTAAAGTAGACACCCTAAATTTACTGGAAAGTACACCATGAAAACAATCTACGTTTACCTCTACGCCGTCAAATACTGGCGGCAGGGCGATGCCTGGGACTTTGCGCTCTATTGCGCGAAACGCATCGTTTTAGGGTTCAGAAAGTGAACATTATTCCCCTGCACGACCCCAGCAAACTGATCCCTGCCATCCCGCCAGGCGTGCCGGCTTGCTCTTTCTGCCACCTTCAGAAGCCGAAGAAGGAGCTGATCAGCAAGATGCAGAACGGACAAATCGAGATGGCGATCTGCTTCGACTGCATCAAAGCCGGCGTGAGCATCATGGATAAAGTCCATGAAGAGGAAATGTGCTAATCGGTTGAACTTCGTGGTACAATAGCCCCGTCGGGACAGGGCTGCGCAGCCTTTCTGTTGCTTCCACCAGCGGATTACCGACACCAATCAACTGCCGTGGAAGGGTGTCAAAATGAAAATATGCACGAAGTGTAAGGCCGAGAAGCCGCTGACAGAATTTTATCTCGATGGCCGTGGTGGGAGGCAGTCACGGTGTAAAAAATGCTCGTGGGAGGCGCAAAAAACGCACCGTGCCTCCCCTGAAGCGAGAGAAAGGCGCAGGGCGCGCGCCGCCGTTTCTGAGGTGAGAGAAAGGGCGAGGGCAAGCTCCAGGCGCTTCGGGCAAACAGCTAAAGGGAAGGCTTATAATGTCGCGTGGAAACGTAAAAAGGCTACGGGTATGTCAGCGGAGCTTTTTAGAAGACTGCTCGAAGCCCAAGGATATTCTTGCGCGGTTTGCGGGGCCAACTTGAGGGGGCTGCGCCAAAAAGATGTTCATGCGGACCATTGCCACGCCACGAAAAAACCAAGGGGGGTGCTTTGCCGAAATTGCAACCTCGCTCTCGGGATGATGGCTGATAATCCCGCTAGGCTGCGCGCGGCGGCAGACTACTTGGATAGACACTCAAAATGACCCAGACCAATTATGGGGCACTCCTCCAAGAGTGGGATCATCTGTCGCTCGGCCTTGGCTTGACTGCGGACCTCCTCCCTGTAGTTTCCAACCCCAACGCGCTGATCAGCCCCGACTCGAGGATGCAGGGGTTGGGCAAGACGCCCTCCCGATACAATCGGAACCACAAAGTTGCGGGGATCGCCGGCTGGACTCAGCACGTCAGTACCCCCGAAGAGGTATCGGCCTGGTCGAAAGAACCCGACTACGGCATCTGCGTCCAGACTCGGACAGTGCGCGCGATCGACATAGATGTGGAAGACGCGGATGTGGTGCAGGACATCTTGAACCACATCCTCCAGGGAGACGCCCTCCCTATGCGCATCCGTCCGAACTCCAGCAAGTGCCTCCTGGTATTCCAATACGCTGGCGAGCTGCCAAAGCGCATCCTGCGGCTTGAGAAAGGCATTATCGAGCTCCTGGGCAGTGGGCAGCAGTTCGTGGCGTGCGGGACCCACACCAGCGGCGTCAAGTATGAGTGGATCACCCCAGAAGGCGAGGCCGGCTTACCTGAGTCGATCCCCTCACTCAGCCTCAAAGAGATCGATGCCCTGTGGTCCCTCCTCGAATCGAAGTTCGCTGTAGCCCCCTCGACCACTTCTACCAAGTCAACCAAAGCCGGCAAGCTGGCCAATGCAATCAGCAGCGATCCGGTAGGGCAGTTCCTGCTCGACAGCGGCCACGTCAAATCTACCGAAAAGGACGGACGGCTGCATATCGAATGTCCCTTCAGCTCGGGGCATTCGACAGTTAGCGCAGACAGCGCAACGACCTACTTCCCCGCGAACACGGGCGGATATGCCCACGGGCACTTCGCCTGCCTTCACGCCTCCTGCGCCCACCGCAGTGACGACGACTTCAAGGCAGCACTGAGTCTACCCTACGCGAACCCACTGGACGACTTCGATGTCATACCCGAAACGGGAACGACCGTACCCAAAAAGGGTACACGTTTCCAAGTCATCCCCGCTGCGCAATTCGCAGAGGCCAAACCCCAGTCGTGGATTGTGAAAGGGGTGTTGCCCCAAGCCGAGATGGGCGTCGTCTACGGAGAGTCAGGATCAGGCAAATCGTTCTTCGTGCTCGATCTAGTTGGGAGTATAATTCGAGGTGAAGAGTGGAGGGGGCATCGTGTCAAGCAAGGCAACGCGGTTTATATCTGTGCTGAAGGCGCTGGGGGTATGCGCAGCCGCCTGCGTGCTTATTCTGATCATTACGGCTGTCCTCTGGGTAGCTTTGGCCTTGGTGTTATTCCAGACGCTCCGAACTTCATGCAGGCCCAGGATGTCAAGGGGGTATTGGAGGGTATCAAAGCCTTCGGGTCAGTATCTGTTATCGTGGTCGACACCTTCGCGCAGGTCATGGCCGGCGCAAATGAGAACGCCGGTGAGGATGTGGGTAAGGCCTTGGCGCACTGCAAAGCGTTGCATCGGCATACTGGCGCTCTCGTGCTTCTTATCCACCACTCTGGTAAGGACGCGTCGAAGGGTGCCCGTGGTTGGTCAGGCCTACGCGCAGCGGCTGATGTAGAGATAGAGATCGTCCGTGCGGGGGACGATCGCGTCGCTACCCTCACGAAGCTTAAGGATGGTGTAGATGGGGCTGAATACGGCTTCAAACTCCTCACCGTACCTGTAGGTCTCGACGAGGATGACGAGCCTGTGTCAAGCTGCGTGATCGAATACACCGCGGCGGGCAAGAAGGACATCAAGAAGGTGCCGAAAGGAAGTAACGAACTGTTGGCGATGAAGGTGCTCGCCGAGTTGGTGGGGGTTGGCGGGGGCGGGGCGCCTTGGCATGACCTGGTGGAGCGGATGGTGTCCCAGCTGACGCCTCCTGATACTGGAAAGCGCGATCGACGCAGGGAGTTGGTAGTAAAGGCAGTGGACAAGCTCGTGATCGACGGGGTGTTCACTAAAGAGGGTGGTGCTCTCACCATGACTGAAGGAGAAATGAAATGACAGACAAGACACAGAGCGATTCGCAAGAAGTGTCCGCAGAACAGCAAGCACGTGATTTGCTTGAGCGCATCGGGATTGAGGATATACGGGGCGTTACCGCTGGTGATTTGGGTGAATTAGCTAACCTGATTGCTGATATAGCCTCTCAAAACGAGCAGATCGAGAAGCTGCAAGAAGATATCAAATCCTATGCAGCAGAGATAAGGGCTAAGGATAGAGAACTCGTTATATCCGAAGAAAACAGTAAGTTTGGCTGGAAAGCTGCGCGAGAAGCACATAAAATCTACGAAGCAGAGCATACGTTATTACTGACCGCCAATGGAAAGATAGTGGCATTAGAGCAAAGAATTTTGTCTCAGCTTGTGCTAGAAGTTAATAACAGAGAAGTTACCGAACAGCTCACCGAACAGCTCACCCAAGCCAACGAAACCATCGCCGCGCTGCAAGCAAGGATTGAGGCTGCGGATAAGCCTTTAATCTACGCCGATATAGGCCACTTACGAGAGGTCTCGAACGGCAACGATATGAATATCTACGCATCTTCCGAACAAGATGAACAACACAGGCTAGAGCCGCTATTCACTTGCCCACCCATCACATCCGAACGTGAGCTTGAGCTACTGGCACAAATCGTGGAGTTAGAAGACATAATTAAATCACTTGAATGGCAAACAGGGAAAGGTACGTTATGAGTAAATCATGCGAGCATAGTTTTTTTGCCGATAGCTGTAAAATCTGCAAGCAAAACAGTCGTGAGCTTGAGCTACTGGCGGTTATCGAGCAGATGCGGGAGGCTCTACAGCTTACACAATATGGATTCAATCATAGACGCTGCCCTATTTGCGCTGGCCTGCCTCCTTACTATGGCTTTCGTTCCACTAGTGCCCACACAAAAGACTGCCTAGTTGCAAAAGCTCTCGATCTCATCCCAGACCTATCAGCACTCAAGGAACATGACCCCGGTCGTCCAGTAAAACCTCATCGCTCTGGTGGCGGGCATTGGGTTGGAGAACGGAGGAAACTATGAGCTTATTCTGGTTTGGTGCCCTCATCGGCGCGTTGTCCGTGTTCGCCGTTTACGAGTTGCTGTTCTGGATGCTTGGGAGGGACGGAAATTGACCACAATTGCGTATGACGGCACCACCCTGGCCACGGACTCCCAAATGTCCTCTGGCAATCTGCGCTTCGGGAAGGTGAACAAGATCATCAAACTAAAAGACGGTCGGCGGTTCGCTTTTGCGGGGGATCACGCCTTGGCCTATGCGGTAGCCGACTGGCTTAACGGGGGCACCAAGCCCGAGCGTGCGGATAGCGAAGAGCACCAAGGCATCATCGTGGCCCTTGATGGCAGCGTGGTAGAGGTGAGCACCGAGCTGCGCTTGGCGCCCGCTTGCGTGCCTTGGGCGGGCGGGTCAGGGGAGAGCATAGCCTTGACAGCTATGCACTGCGGCAAGACGGCCAAAGAGGCGGTGGAGGTGGCCTGCAAGTTGGACAAGCACTCAGGGCTACCGGTGAATGTGTTTAGGCCAAAAGGCACGTAATTTTTTACAAGTTGCTTAAAAAAGTAGCACGTAATTTTTTACAAGTTAGCAACCACTCACCCATTCCTTACCACTTTTGACCCACTAGTGGTATAGCAAAAAGCGGTTGGTTTTGCCACTTTCGGAAGGGTGTATATGTAAAACATATACCCCGAGAAATGGCAAACCGATTGAGGGGTGGAAGTGGCCTCTCGTAATTTTTTACAAACACGGAGAATCGGAAAAATGAACGTGAGTTTTTATTGCAAGCATTGTGGCAAATATCGGCGCAAGGGAAACCACTCGGAGTGCAAGCGCATTCTCATGGAAGCTGCGCAGACCACGGCGGGGGAAAAGCAAGCAACACCTCGGAGAGTTGCGCCTGCGAACGGAACTCAGCAACCTTTCACGGTTGGAGAGTTCGGTTTCCTGGCAGGTCTCGATGCCCCTTGCATCCCTGACGAAAGCTGATAGTATCGGTCGTTATGGATACACAACAAGCCCACCAGAAGAACATCGACGACACCGAGGAAATAGCTTCGGAATTAGCTGCTATGCGCTGCTTTTGGGCTATGCTGGGGCTTGCTAAAGAGCCTAGGGTAGTTGCTGCGGAGGAAGATTTACGCCGCTTTGTTGACGGCCTTTCTCAAGTGCATCGCACCCAGGGAGAAGCGCAAGTGTGCGCTTTGTTTGATTGGGCTATCTACTCGGAAGACACGGACGTGTTGGGTAAGTTACACACAGGCGTCGTCTCGAATCGGCGTGAGGTAGCACTCCCATGCGGTAAGGCGGATCGTGTGCTGATGCACGCAGACGGCACCGCTACTGTCGTTGAAATTAAGGCGGCAGGCTCACGCAGGGATCACGCGCAGGGCCTCGGGCAGGCTCTTCTGTATGCCGAGGCGCTACGTGCTACGGGGGTGCCTGATGTGCAGATGGCACTCGTTGTTGCTGGCGACGCTGATCCGTGGGTGGAGAGTGCGTGTAAAACTGCTGGGGTATCCTACCTCGCTTTCCCCCTCGTGCAGATAAGCACGGTTAGCGATTACGGAGCTGCTGCACTGAGAGGGAGCAAATGGCAGCCAGAATAGCGATAGACTGGGAAGCAGTGGAGCTTCTATACCGCGCAGGCATTCGCTCTCTAAAGGATATTGGCCGCGAATTTGGCGTGTCCGACGCTGGCATACTCAAACGCGCGGGCAAGTATAAATGGGAAAGGGACTTGTCCGCGCGCATCAAAGCAAAGTTCGACGCCAAGGTTAGCGCGATGGCGGTTAGCGCGGAAGTTAGCGCGGAGAAGAGAAGCAACGAGAACATTGTGGTTGAGGCTTACGCCACCTTACAAGCCCAAAAAGTAGGGGAGCACCGCGCTATCATCCCTCGGGCTATTAAGCTGGCTGTAGCCCTGTTGGGTGAGTTGGAACTTCAAACCAAGGACCCTGTGTTGTTTGAAGAACTCAGCGAACTTCTCCATGCTCCCGACGAGAAGGGTGTCGACAAGCTCAACGCCATCTACCAAAAAGTCATATCTACGCCTGGCCGCGCTACGGCGCTAAAGCAACTTGCAGAAACTTTGAAAATACTGATAGGATTAGAGAGAATGGCGTACGGGCTGAGCGACAACGCAAACGGCGAAGCCGACAAGCCACCAGCACCACCGGTATCGAACGAAGAAGCTGCGCGCCGCGTAGCCTTCATGCTGCTTGCAGCTACGAAAGGGAAAGCAAAATGAACAACGCGATCATCAAACAAAGCTACACCTGCGCAGCAGCGAACCTCACAGGGCACGCATCGAACGTAACAGGAGCGACGTGGGTTGTGTCTACCGCCTCGGCGGCGGATGACCTCGCGCATCCAATCACGATTCGCAACGATTCGGTCACTGACCACAGCGCGAAGACTGCGATCCTGACAGGCACCGACGCGAACGGTAATGCGCTGACAGAAACACTGAACCTCCCGGGTACGTCAGCTACTGTCACCTCGACCAAGATGTTCCTGACCCTCGCCTCGGCTGTGCCCTCTGCAACTATCGACGCGGACACGATGGACATCGGTTGGTCCGCAGTGGCGCAGAGCCCATGGGTCAAGTTGAATTACCAGAAAGTTCCATTCAGTGCCGGCATCGCTGTGACAAAGGGCGGGACCATCAACTATGACGTGGAAGCCACACTCGACCCAACACTCAACGGCGCCGCGATGGCGGTTAAACATTCCGGCATCACCGGCTCAACAGCGAACGATGCCGACTCGTACCTGTTCCCTGTGCACGGCATCCGCGTGAACGTGAACTCACACACCTCGGGCACGTTTGTTTTCTACGTCATCCAGGGCGGAAATTAAAAACCGCTGACCGACGGCCTCGGTCAACCCGCAGCAATGCCGTACCCATCCGGCGTATAACGGGCGCAAGCCCACATAAAGGAGAAACACCATGTCACGTATCCTCAGTTCGATTGATGGCCGCAAGTCCGGCCACGATGTTGATGGCAAGCTCATCAGCCTCAAAGGTTTCCGCAGCGGCGCACACGGCAAGCAGATTGATCTGCCTTCCGTCGATCGTGTTGCATTCTTCGACGACTTCCTGGGCGACGTGATTGCCGACCAGTGGAATTATGTTGAAGGCACCGACGCATCGCCTACTGCTGGAGCCACACTGTCCGGCGGTATCGGTGGAGTGTTGCAGTTCAGCACTGGTGACGCCGGCACAGGTCTCGCAGCCGACTTGGCGCAGGTCACGATGGATTACCAATGGCAAGCCAGCAACGGCGGCTTGGCGATGCAGGCTCGCGTCAAGACCGATCGCATCACCGTGTTCTATGCCTTCATCGGCTTCACCGATCTGAGCACGCTGGAAGCTCCGGTCATCGCTGCAACAGGCACCACGATCACGACCAACGCCACTGACGCAGTAGGCTTCCTGTTCGACACAGGCTTCACTACGGACAACTGGAAGCTGGTTGGTGTTGCAACTGACACCGACGCCACGTTCCAGGACTCTGGCGTCGCTCCAGTGGCTGATGACTACGCAACGTACCGCGTCGAGATCACCGCAGCAGGCGTGGCCACCTTCTTCATCAACGGTGTGCAGGTCGGCACCTCGATGACGGGCGCAGTCGCAGTAGCCGCAGATTTGACCCCAACGCTTGCGTTTGGCAATCTGAGTGGTACCGACCCAGCACTGGTTGATGTTGACTATGTGCACGTTGCAATGAACCGCGCGGTAGACGGCGGAGCAGTCTAACCAATCTGCCCCTCAGTACGAGGGGCAATTCCTCGGTACTTGTTAATAAGTACCGACGAATTGGGGAGCAAACATGGCGCAGGTTAATCGATTCAGGGGGCTTACGGGCACGATCGCCATGAAGGCGCCAGTAGCAGCAGCCACCACCACAAACATCACGCTGTCGGGGCTGCAAACGATTGACGACGTGCTGTTGGAAACGCTGGATCGCGTGTTGGTCAAGAATCAGACCCTCGCGACGCAGAATGGAATATGGGTTGCTGAGGCAGGTACGTGGACACGCGCAGCGGATTTTGATGGGGTGTTGGACGTAGTGGCAGGAACCACAGTCCCAGTGATGCCTGGAGGCGCAGCGCAAGGGGGAACGTACTGGCAAGTGGTCAGCAGCTCCGAGGTGTTACCGGGCACAACCTCTTTCACATTTGAACTTGCGCGAATCGGAGTGACGCCAACGGTGCGCTTCGACGAGACAAGCAGTGCGACGTATTCTTACATCGGCAAGGCGCTGCCAGGATCGCTTACATCAGCCGCAGTGTGGCAGATCAGCAGGCTGACAAACGCAGACAACACGTTGGTGTACGCGAGCGGAGACGCCGACTACGACAAGGTGTGGGACACCAGGCTTTCGTTGACATACGCATAACGCCGCAAGGCACTTTTAAGGAGAAACAAAATGGCAACAGGTGACGCATTAGGTAATACATTTGAAAACGATCTGGCAAAACTGATATTCCAAGCGGTAGCCATAGCGAATCTTGCAGATAACGCTGCTACCTCACCATACACCAATCTGTATGTCGCACTTCACACAGCAGACCCCGGCGAGGCAGGCGACCAGACTACCAGTGAAATTGCTTATACAGGATATGCTCGTGTGGCGGTCGTGCGTAGTGCTGCCGGATGGACAGTAACGGCGAATTCTGTTTCCCCTGTCGCGGCTGTTGCTTTTGGCGCTATGACAGGCGGGGCTGGCGGGACTGTCACTTATGCTTCTATTGGTGTGGCTGCATCTGGTGCGAGTAAAATACTGGTGTATGGAACTGTAACGCCGAATATCAGTGTGGTTTCTGGTGTTACGCCAAGTCTCCCGACTACGACAGCTATTACGTTTAACTAGCCATGAGTGGAGTTGCTCCACCTAAAGCTCCGGCTGGGGCTGGCAGCGCAACGGCAAATGCCCTTGCCACAACGGGTGCGTCTATCAACGTCTCGAATGCTGCGCCTCCGGAAGCGGGGCAGGTATTAACTGCGATCAGTTCGACAGAAGCTGCTTGGAGAACCCCATCTGGAGTTAATATGTTTACACTAAATGACACCGCTTATTATTGGTTTGCTACTAACGACACATTAGGCTCAGGATTGGATGGTTCAACGCCTACCTATGATGTTCGTCTAGCGGGAGCCTCAGCAGCAGCTGCGCCAGTTTATTCTGGAAACGCAACACTTTTGACTCACGTTAGCTATCCTAATGGCTGTCATGAAGTTGTACTGCAACTTACCGGAGCAAATGGGTTTGTTTCTGGTGGCATGTATGCAATCTTCGCAACTGTTCTCGTAGATGCTCAAAACCCTTCTGGGTTTATCGGAAGTTTCAAAATACTTTAATGGCTACTATAACTCTCACAGAATTGGCAGATGGGAAGATAATCCAGCGATCTGGGGTTGTTGGTAGTATCTCGATAGCTGGGACGCAAACTGGTGCAACATCTATTCAGGCGCGTGTAGTTCTGCACGGCACATCTACTGAAGTAGTATCGTGGACTACAATAGACTCAACACCATCGGCTAGTTGGTCTGGAGTAATCAGTGATGTCCCACAAGGTGGTTGGTATAACATTCAAGTCAGAGTTGGTAACGAACCAGCAACCACAGCAAACAGCACAAGAAAGCTGGGGATAGGAATGCTGATTGGTTGCACTGGGCAGTCTAATATGGATTACTGGTTTAGAGATGGCAGTTCTTATACACCAAACAGCACAGTGAGAATGTATTCTACGGGGGCCGAGTTACCAAACGCGCTAACATGGTCATGGAGAACCGTTACAGGGGACGGGGCAGTAACATTCTGCAACATCTTAAATGATGCAATAGGAATCCCAATCGGAATACTGGATACCGCACCAGGTGCTTGCGGAATAGTAGCTCAGGTTAATGATTATCCGCCAGCTCCGACCAATGGGCACTGGATGGATTTAACTGCCGGAGAACCATACCCAGTATTTAAGACCGCTGTTGCTGCTGTTGGTGGCTACCTAGAAGCGATATTGCATGTAGCAGGAGAGGCTGAAGCTGCAAGAGGGATTAGTGCTGCCACTTTTATCGCCACTGATTCTGTTACAAAAGGATGCGGGTATTTTTATGAAAGCAGACTTCGTGTAGATGTTGGAAATGGATCAAGTTTTCCTAATCTTCCGATATTTGTGGCATATCTTGGCGCATGGAATAACACAACTGACCCTAATTTTTGGTCAGTGGATTCACCTGCTGAATGGCAGACTATTAGGGATGCACAAAAATATCTGATAGGAACCATTCCTGACGTCCATCATATGTCAGTGCAGATTGATTTACCATATAAGGCAGATGGGCTATACATTCACCACACCACTGCTGGATACGCGACAATGGCGACGCGATCAGCTCAAGCTGTATTGCATAAGCTTGGTTATCAGTCTTATTCTGTCGGGCCAATTATTTCTAGTATGCGGCAATCTGCGGCAAACGAAGTAGTAATAAATATCACCCCAGAAGCAGGAACAGATTTTACTCCGACAACGGGGATAACTGGCTTTACTATACTTGACTCTGGTGTGGCAGAAACAATAACGAGCGCCGTAAGAAATTCCGCCGACACTATTAAACTCACAATAGCTGGAACAATAACTGGAACACTGTCAGCAAGGTATGGGTATGGGGTGGCTGTGAACGACACCTATCCGGTAAAAGACAATTCAGCTATTACGCTGCCATTGAATAGTAATGGGAATATCGGATTATCTGGTACTGGGTTCACTCGCCTTGCAGTAAACAATCTTGGCAAGTCATTATTTAAGGAGTGTAGTCTCTAATGGCTTACGAAGACTTCACAACCTTTACAGAGGTTGACCCCAATAGCCATATATCCACTACTGCTACGCGGGTTACTTACGCAGGATTAGCCAGAAATGAGGTTGCCTATCTCTATAAGGACTATGGTGCTGGTTACTTTCAGATGGGGATGGGTATTGAGGGTGTCTTCAATATTCAAAGTGTTGGGGGTGCTGCTGGAGCGAAAAGCGCAGGGATATGTTTTGCTGATGCCCCATCTACAACACAAGAAGCTGCTAGAGACCAAGCAATTTGTTTTCATAAAGTAGAAACAGACAATACAACTGTTCATAGTGACTATGCCTATCTTATCAACAATGGCACTGCCGTAGGTTACGGTAATGGTTCTGGAACACACACTCTTGCATTAAATACATCTTATGCTTACCAACTAGGACTCATAACATCTGTTGGTGGGCAGTACGGGGCATTGATGTGTGTTGTGTTTACTGACACGACCAAGACCGCTATTAGTTCTGTGTCGATACAAGCCTTCACCGTTGCAACGACATACCAATATCTAGTAGCAGCACAACCCTATAATGGCGGTGTAACCTCATCCATAACTGGTTATGATGAAAATGTATCTATAGTTTCGTTTGCCGCAGGAATAGACCTCACCACAGCAACCGGAGGTTTCACCCAGACTGACCCTAGCGCACATATTGCAGATTATGCAGACTGCATCGTAGTCACAACGCTTAATACCAATGAAAATGCCTACCATTACAAGGACTATGGCGCGTCTTATTTTAATGGAAACTATATCCTCACGGGAGCATTGAATGTAACCGCTTTTGCCACTGGCAGCGGAACGATGCTGACGTTGCTTTCGTTGATGAATGCGATAACAGACGGCAATGGAACAGAAGATAAGCATTGCGTTATTCTGGATTATGTATCGTCCTCTACCTATACACTGAAAGCACGGGAGGTCTCAGGTGCGACAGGGTATAACTCATCTGCATCCTCTACGCTTAATACCAATCAACCATACTGGATTAAAGCCTGGCGTGATACCAGTGTAGGAACTTATGGAACATTGTATCTCGCTGTCTACAATGACCCAACCATGCTGTCGCAAGTCGGCAGCACACTATCACTTGCACTCCACGATAACGGAACTCCTGATGTAGCTGCCTTCCAGTATTTCTATCCATTACAGTCGTGGAATACAGGTTCAAGCAGGACGACCACATTTACCTTTGGCGGAGTGAGCGCAGTAAAAACAGTTGGTGGAACATTGGCTGGCGATATAGTCACCACAGCTTCATTTGTTGGTTCTGGTGGGGCAGTTAGCACGCTAGAAGGTTCGGTGGTCACTACAGCCTCTTTCATAGGCGCTTCGGTAAATGATGGTGTTTTAGCTGGAACGTCTGTGGTCACGGCGAGTTTTGTCGGTGAATTGTTTTCAGCGGGTTCAGCTAACCTAAACGGGAATGTTGTAGTTGCAGCCTCGTTTGTGGGAGCTTCTGTAGCTGAGGGGGCGTTAGCCGGGAACGCAGTCACTACATGTAGTTTTGTGGCTGATACAACCCCATCACTTACGGCAACAATAACTTGTCGCATCACAAAGGTAAACTCAGCAGGGCAAGAGATTGGAGCTACCGGGTTGACACCTACGCTAAAATTCTACTTGGTGAGTAATTCTTACTATAGAGATTTCAGTGATAGCGCCTTTAAGCCTATAGCAAGCTGTGTCACGCTGACTGCGAACATGACAGAGAGAAATTCAACACTTGCTCCAGGACGTTATGACTATACACTCCAGACTTACGGACTAGGTTCAGGAGCAAAAACAGAATATGGATATGACATTGATGCCACTATATCCTCATCTGAAACCTACATGAACGAAGGGTCGATGATATTTCTTGATGGTATTGAGGTATTGCCAGGATTGACCGTTGCAGAAAATACAACTCTCAATGTGATACCGAGCGCGGCGCAGATCGCCACAGAAGTGAACGCACTCACTGTCGGTCAATTCCTGGCGCTTAAGTAATGCTTGAAGAACTCTTAAAACAAATCGCTGAGTTACCCGACAAGGACAACGCAGCCCTCAAGACGGAAGCGATGGCGGCAACCGGCCATCTGAAGTTCATCCCCTCACCCGGTCCGCAATCTGAAGCCTACTTCA
>ERZ1292632.2114-Hain-H43-01um-R2-2114-length-17379-cov-8_pt1 | contig 17379 bp, 14 predicted proteins | sample MGYA00564407_ERZ1292632 | MGnify/ENA primary metagenome ERZ1292632 (study PRJEB36523, sample SAMEA6512637) | groundwater metagenome | collected 2019-01-08 | study: AquaDiva: Metagenomics assemblies of 32 groundwater samples | reverse complement strand
CTTTTGCGGGAGGCCTTGCGCGCCGGATAAATGCCGAAAATAAGGCCGATAAGAGTGGCCACACCAAGTCCTAAAATTATCGCCATAACCGGAATTGAAAATTGCCACGCCAACGCGAGATAGTGCCCCAAAATAAAAGAAATGATAAATGAGAGGAAAACCCCCGACGCGATGCCGATTATTCCGCCCATAGTCGTAAGTATGACCGCTTCAAGAAGAAATTGGACTAAAATATTCTTGCCGGTGGCGCCAAGCGCTTTGCGCAGACCGATTTCCCTCGTCCGTTCTGTCATCGACACCAACATGATATTCATAATGCCGATGCCGCCGACAAAAAGAGAAATAGCGGCGATAGCCGCCAAAAACAAGGTAAAAATATCCGTTATGGAACTCACCATTTTCAGCGCTTCGGCCTGCGTTTCAACAAAAAAATCGTCTTTGGAAGGGTCCGATATATTATGATTGTTTCTCAAAGTTATTTTTATATCGTTAACTGTGCTGTTAACATTTTCCTCGCTGTCCGCCTCAACCACTACGCGGTTAAAATATTTTATCCCGAAAATATATTGCTGAGCGGTAGTGTAAGGAATGATGACAATGTCGTCAAAATTTAAAAAACTCACCTGCCCCGTTTTGGGAAAAATTCCGATAACCCTAAAATTTTTTCCTTTAATTTTAATTCTTTGCCCCAGCGCGCCGTCATTGCCAAAAAGCTGGGTTTTAACTTTTGAACCGATTATAGCCACATCGGCATACCCTTTAACTTCTTCATCCGTAAAAATTCTGCCTTCCGAAGGATAAATATTATAGATTTTGGTAAAAAGACCGGTCACGCCGAGAATTGTGGGCCGATAGGCCTCATTTTCATAAACAGCGGTTTGGCTTCCGAAAACTATCGGCATAATATCCGCCAAATGAGGCACATTATTTTTCTTTTTTAGTTCCTCAATATCCTTTTCTTTCAGCGAATCCGTAAATGTTGAAAGCATATCGGTGATTCCCTGCGGTTGGCGGCCGGGAGCGATCGCAATAACTTTCGGGCCCATGCTTTGAATCTGACTTAAAATAAGATTTTGAGCTCCTTGTCCCAAAGACATTATTAAAATAATCGCCGTAATGCCAATCACAATACCGAGCAAAGTTAAAAAACTTCTCATTTTATTTATCGTAAGCCCTCTAAACGCGGTTTTTACTGTGTATTTAATATGCATAATTATGGATTATTTGAAAAATCCGTTTTGATGTTTGTGCTTTTGTTCAACAATTTGGTCGACTTCAATAAGGCCATCTTTAATTTTAATCAGCCGGTGGGCGTATTCGGCAGTATATGTTTCGTGAGTTACCAAAATAATTGTGTGGCCTTCAATATGGAGTTTTTCCAAAATTTCCATAACTTGGCTTCCGGATTTTGAATCAAGATTACCGGTTGGTTCATCGGCAAAAATCACCGACGGATTATTAACTAGGGCGCGCGCTATGGCGATCCTTTGTTTTTCACCGCCGGAAAGATGGGCCGGTTCGTAATCTTTCCTGTGGGACATCCCGACCGAATCAATCGCTTTCAAAGCCATTTCATCCCAAAGAGATTCTTTGACATCGGAATAAAGCAATGGCAATTTTACATTTTCCAGAACCGAAGTTCTGGGCAAAAGATTGAACGCTTGAAAAATAAATCCCATTTTTTCATTGCGCACTTGGGCCAATCCCTCGTCGGAATAATCATTCATGCTTTTTTCTTCAAAAAGATAATCCCCGCCCGTGAGCCGGTCCAGAAATCCCAGAATATGCAAAAGAGTCGACTTGCCGGATCCGGAAGGCCCCATGATTGAAATAAATTCTCCCTTTTCAACGGAAAAATCCAAACCGCGCAGAGCCACCGTTTCAATTTCGTCACGGTAAGTTTTTTCTAATTTTACTGCCTTGATAATAGCCGTCATTGAGAAATGACAATTTTGTCGCCTTCTTTCAGACCCTCCAAAATCTCTATGTTTCCGTCGGAGCCGCGAAGGCCGGTTGTGACTTTAACCGTTGTCCCGCCGATATCCACGAATTTATCGCCACTGGCCGATGTTATGGCTCGTTGCGGAACAATGAGCGCATCATTTTTTTGAGCGGTTAGAATTTCCAAATTGGCAGTCATCCCAGATTTAATCGGTTTATCGCCCGAATTGAACCGTAAAATTGTTTTATAAGTAGCAACACCTTCAACCATCGTTTCGGCTGGATTTATAGAAATTACTTTTGTTTCAAAAACAATATCCCTGCCGTATGCATCAAGAGTCGCCTTGGCGGAATCGCCGATTTTTATTTTTGCGATATCAACTTCGGGAATAAACGCTTCAATTTCATAAACAGAAGAAAGAATAGAAACCAGAATGGAACCGGCAGTTGCTATTTCTCCCACTTTTGCATCTTGTTTTATAACGACGCCATTTATTGGAGAATGAAGAACCGCCTTTGCGATTTGAGCTTCTATACTGCCAACCGAAGCTTCGTATGATTTAATGGAAACTTCTTCGGAAACAATATTCGCGCCTTGTAAATTAATCGCCTGTTTTTGATCGCTTATATTGGTTAGCGCGGCATTAATATTTGTCCTTGCCGTAGCTACATTCGCCTTATAGGAGTCCAAGGTTGAAGCTGATAAATTAGTTGCCTTTTCAAGAGCATCCATAGCATCAAATAAGAAATCCCTGATAACTTTAAGATGGGCGTCGCCTTTTGAAAGCGCTAAATTCAGTTCGTCGCGTGAATTTGTATTTAATTTATTAAGTTCGCTTTTCCAACTATCAAGTTCGATCCGGGAAATTAAGCGGCCGTTTTGCGAATCGGTTTGGGCCTGGGAATTGGCGGTTGTGAAATTTAATTTCGGAGTATCGGATTCCCCATCGACAAAAAAACTGTCAATTTGTTTTCGCACCGCGTCATCGGCTTTCGCGTAGGCGTCATTTAAAATATTGGAAACGGCCGAATAATAATTGTCCAGAACAATTTTTGATTTGTTAAACTCGGCTTTTTGAGTTTCTAAATCGGCATTGGCTTTTTCAAGCTGGCTGTAAAGTTCGGAGTTGTCTTGGCCGACCAATGTGGCGCCGTTTGAGACATAATTGCCAACATCAACCAAGACCAGGGATATTTTTCCGCTTTTTTCAAACGCCAAATCGACGCTTCTGACCGGTTTAACATTGCCGACGACGCTTACTTCTTGAAGAATGGAACCTTTTTTAACAGTGATGAATTCCGTTTCAGTTTTTTTGTTTCCGGCAAAAATAAAATAACCGCCCAAAATAATTACCGCGATAACTGTAGTGACTATGAAAATCGGTTTTTTGAAAAATCTCATTTATATTTATGTTTTTTTAGAAAGTTTTTCCGGATTCAGTTCCGAACCGCGCGCCTTCTGTTCTGCTTCTTCCTCTTTTTCTCGGCGCTTTTTTTCCTTTTTAGTCAGTTTCGCCATAACATCTATAACTTCTTTTCCATCGTAAAAACCGCAATGGGCGCAAACACGATGCGGCAAAACTTCTCTATCACATTTTGAACATATCGCCAAAAATGTTTTTTTCAAAGCCAAATGCGACCGTCTCCGGTTTCTCTTGCCTTTTGTATGCCTTTTTACCTGTACTCCTCCCATAAAATTTGTTTTTGGATATTAACATAAAAAAATTTCTTTGGCAACATTTCCAGCTTGTCAAATATCAAATTACATATCTAGTATGCTATAGCATAGAATATATGTAATTGCTCAAATAAAAACCGCCAATCCTGTTTCAGAATTAAGCGGTTTCGTCTGTTCATTTAATTATTGATATGATCTTTGTGCGAAGCTCTAGCTTGGTCTCGCACAAATCCAAGTCTCATCCAGACACCACCCCATACAGCGGCGACAAAAAAACTTACTGATAGACCAAAATCAAAACTGTCAAAAGCGTAATAATAGAAAATACCGGCGAGAATACAATAAATTGCAACCCCGCCAATTAGTGCTATCCAATATCGCCACATTGCCACCTCCTTCTTTCAAAATTTATTAAAAGGTTAACGAACTGTATTTACACTGTAACAAGAATTATATCTCTTGTCAAATATCAAATTACATATCTGATATGCTATAGCATTCTATATATGTAATTCTGTTTTTGTTGAGAATTTTGAATAAAAAATTTTGATTGGAATTTTTTTAGTGATAGAATGAATTTATAAAAACTCTTTCATGAAATTCGCCCATCTTCATGTTCACTCTCACTACAGCTTGCTTGACGGCTTGGCGAAAATTGACGATCTGGTAAACCGCGCCAAAGAACTCGGGATGGAAGCTCTGGCATTGACCGATCATGGGACCATTTATGGCGCCGTCGAATTTTTTCAGAAAGCCAAACGAGCGGGGCTTAAGCCGATTATTGGTTGCGAATTTTATGTGGCAAACGGCAGCATGGCCGACAAAAATCCCGGGCCCGGTAATAAACGATTTCATTTAACTCTTTTGGTAAAAAACAAAAACGGATATAAAAATCTGGTTAAATTGATAACCAGCGCTCATCTGGAGGGGTTTTATTACAAGCCAAGAATTGATAAAAATTTGCTGTGCCAGTACGCCGACGGATTAATTTGTCTTTCCGGCTGCATGCAGGGTGAAATCCCCCATCTGATATCTTCCAATAAAATAGAAACCGCCGAAGAAACAGCGCAAGAGTATCAGGATATTTTTGGCAAAGATAATTTTTATATGGAAATCCAGCCGCATTTTGAAAAAGGCGGCAATAAAAATCTTCGCGCCAATTTAATAGAACTTTCAAAAAAACTTGAAATTCCTCTTGTCGCGTCAAACGATGTTCACTATATTTCAAAAGAAGACGAAGATTATCACGACGCGCTATTGGCAATCGGCACCGGAAACAAAATCTCCGACTCAAATCGCTTATCGCTTAAGGGAATGGATTTGTCTTTCCAATCAGAAGAGGAAATGACCAGAATCTTTAGCGATATTCCGGAGGCGGTTAGCAATTCTCAAAAGATTGTTGATGCCGTTGATTTTGAATTTGAATTCGGCAATCCGCAATTCCCCCACTTTGAATTGCCGGAAGGTGAAACTGCGGAAAGTTACTTGGAAAAATTGGCGTTTTCTGGTTTTCAGAAAAAATTCAGTTATTCGTCTTTGGATGGCGCGCCGCAAGAAATTCTTAACCGTTTCAAATTTGAACTTGGCGTTATCCAAAAAACCGGATTCGCTTCATATATTTTAATTGTTTGGGACATTGTAAATTGGGCAAAAAATCAAGGTATTGCCGTCGGCCCCGGCCGCGGTTCGGCCGCCGGTTCGCTAATTTTATATTCAATGGGCATTACCAATCTTGACCCGATAAAATATAACCTTCTTTTTGAAAGATTTTTAAATCCCGACCGCATAGCGCCGCCGGATATCGATCTTGATTTTGCCGACCACAGACGCAACGAAGTTTTGGAATATATCGCCAAAAAATATGGCCGCGAACATGTCGCTCAAATCATAACTTTCGGGACAATGGCGGCCCGCGCCGCCATACGCGACGCGGGCCGGGCTCTGGGATTCGGTTATGGTTTTTGCGACACCATCGCCAAAATGATTCCTTTCAATCCGACCCAAGGAATGAAAACCGGATGGCTTGAAAAATCGCTTCAAAATGTAGCCGAATTGAAACAAGCCGTGGATACCGACCCGCAAGCCCGTCAGTTGATTGAAACTGCGAAAAAATTGGAAGGTGTCGCCCGTCACGCTTCAACTCACGCTTGCGGAATCGTCATTACTAAAAATCCGATTACCGAATACATGCCCCTTCAATGGGCCACCAAATCAAACGGTAAAAAAGACGGCGAGCAGGCGCTTGTGACCCAATACGACATGCGTTCGGTTGAGGCCTTGGGACTTTTGAAAATGGACATTTTGGGACTGCGGAACCTGACAACAATTGAAAAAACGCTTGAACTTATAGAAAAAAATTACAGCAAAAAAATAGACATTTACAATATTCCTTTGGATGACGAAAAAACTTTTGAGCTTTTGAAAAAAGCCAACACTACCGGTGTTTTTCAATTGGAATCCGCCGGAATGCGGCGTTATCTGAAAGAATTAAAGCCGACCACTTTGGAAGATATTATCGTTATGGTGGCGGCGTTTCGCCCCGGTCCGATGGAATTTATCCCCACTTATATCGCGCGAAAAAATGGCCTGGAAAGAGTCGAGTACCTGCATCCGAAATTGAAACCTATTTTGGAAAGCACTTACGGCGTCGCCATTTATCAAGAACAAGTCATTAAAATTGCCAATCAAATGGCCGGCTTCACTCTTTCGGAAGCCGATGTCTTGAGAAAGGCTGTCGGTAAAAAAATAAAAAAGCTTCTTGATGAACAGTCGGAGAAATTTATAAGCGGGCTTGTCACCAATGGCATTAGCTTGGCAACCGCGGAAAAAATATGGCAATTTATAGAACCGTTCGCGCGCTATGGCTTCAACAGGTCGCACGCCGCCTGTTACGCGCTTATCGCCTACCAAACGGCTTATCTAAAAACAAATTACCCGGCAGAATTTATGGCTTCTCTTCTGAATACGGAAAGTTTTGATATGGATCGTGTCGCCATATTGATGAGCGGAGCCAAAAAGATGGGCATAGATATTCTGCCTCCGGATATTAACGAAAGCCTGGAAAATTTCACTCTGGTTAAACATGAAAATGAAGGAATAAAAATCAGATTTGGTTTTTCGGCGGTAAAAAATTTGAGCGGGAACGCCATTTCAAGCATTATCGAAAAAAGAGAAAATAACGGAAAATTTTTATCATTACAAAATTTTCTTGAAAGAACCCCCTCAACAAATTTAAATAAAAAGTCTCTTGAAGCGCTTATAAAATGCGGAGCTTTAGATGCTTTTAACGAAAGACGAATGCTTAATAACAACATAGAAGAAATTCTGCGGTACTTAAGAGACGCCAACAAAAGCGCCGGGACTCCCCAAACAGGACTTTTTGAATCATATTCAACCGTCGCGCCGCTAAAATTAGCGAATGTTGAGCCGGCGGCAAAAAAAGAAAAACTGGCTTGGGAAAAAGAATTTTTGGGACTATATATTTCAGAACATCCGATGCAGGATTATCGTGAAATTATGGAGAAAAAATCGCTGATGATTCAAAAAATAAAACCTGCGTTGGTCGGACAAAAAATCGCCATCGGCGGCCTGATTTCCGGCATACAGAAGTTCGTCACCAAAAATGGCCGCTTGATGCTCTTTACAAAACTTGAGGATTGGGCTAATAAGATAGAGATAGTTGTTTTCCCCAATATATTGGAAAAAAATCCCGACATTTGGCGGGAAGACAATATTATTATCGTTCAGGGAAAAGTTTCTCAGCGCAATGGAACGCTTAGCGTAATTTGCGATGGCGCTCGGGAGTTTTTAATAAATGGAAAAAGAACTTAAAAAATAAATATTAAAATGAAAAAATCAACAAAAATAGATACTATTCGCCACTCGTTGTCGCATTTAATGAGTATGGCGGTGCAAGAGCTTTATCCGAAGGTCGGATTGGGTGTCGGTCCGTTTATCGAAAACGGTTTTTATCAGGATTACGATTTGCCGGAAGTTATTACACCGGAAATTTTACCTTCACTTGAAAAGCGGATGAAGGAGCTGATCAAGGAGAATACTAAATTTGAACAGCACAACATGGATTTTGATGAGGCCTATAAGTTTTATAAGCGCGACCCTTACAAAACAGGATTTATCGATGACTTAAAAGCCGCCGGAGAGAAAAAAGTCAGTTTTTACAAATCCGGTTGGTTCGACAATCTCTGCGCCGGCCCGCATGTCAGTTCGGCTAAAGAAATTAATCCCGATGCTTTCAAGCTGATCTCAATCGCCGGCGCCTACTGGCGCGGAGACGAAAAAAACAAGATGCTCACCCGTATATATGGCGTGGCTTTTGAAACCGAAAAAGAACTGGAACATTATTTGTGGCAGCAGGAAGAGGCCCAAAAAAGGGATCATCGTATTATTGGAAAAAATTTAGACCTTTTCACTTTTTCCGATTTAGTCGGTAAGGGCCTGCCACTCTTTACCGAGAAGGGCTCCATAATCCGGCGCGAACTTGAAAGATTTATTGTTGACGAAGAAATAAAACGCGGATATAAGCATGTTTACACTCCGGAATTGGCAAAAGTAGAGCTTTACAAAACTTCCGGCCATTATCCCTATTACAAAGATACGATGTATCCCGTTATGAAAATTGATGAGGAAGAATTAATTTTGCGCCCTATGACTTGTCCGCACCACTTCCAACTTTACGCCAGTAAACCCCATTCCTATAAAGAATTACCGCTCCGGATTGCCGAATTAGCCAAACAATTCCGCTATGAAAAATCCGGTGAATTAACCGGTTTAATGCGCGTCCGCAGTTTCTGTTTGGCCGATGCCCATATTATCTGCCAAAAAGAACAAGCTACCGACGAAATTAATAGCGTGCTTGATTTAATCGAATATGCCGCTTCCGCGTTGGGATTAAAAAAAGAAGAAAATTATCGGTATCGCCTATCTTTAGGCGATAGGACAGATACTAAAAAATATTATAAAGACGACCAGGCCTGGAATTTTGCCGAAAACATTTTACGTTCGGTATTAAAAGATAGAAAATCTCCGTTTTTTGAAGAAGAAAATGAGGCTGCTTTTTACGGACCAAAAATAGACATTCAAATGAAGACCTTTTCCGGCAAAGAAGATACGGCTTTTACCGTTCAATACGATTTTGTTATGCCCAAAAGATTTAATCTTACTTATATTGATGAGGCGGGCAAAAAACAAGAACCGATCGTTATTCATCGCTCGTCTATTGGAGCGATAGAACGGGTAATGGCCTTTTTAATCGAACACTATGCCGGCGCTTTTCCGGTTTGGCTTTCCCCTGTTCAGGTAAAAATTCTTAATATAACTGACCGTAATTTGAAATATTCTGAAAAAATTCTGGAAGAACTTAAAAAAGAAGGAATTCGGACAGAATTAGGCAGCGACAACGAAACTATCGGAAAAAAGATTCGCGAGGCCGAACTGGAAAAAGTTCCCTATATTTTAATAGCCGGCGACAAAGAAGAAAAAAATGATTCAGTCGCGGTTCGCGAGAGAGGCAAGGGCGATCTGGGCGCGATGGAATTGAAAAAATTCATTGAAAAAATCAAAAAAGAAATTGAAAGCAAAAAATAAAATAATCGTGGTTGTTGGGCCCACGGCTTCTGGAAAAAGCGCGCTTGCGGTAAAAATCGCCAAAAAATTTAATGGCGAGATTATTTCCGCCGACTCGCGGCAAGTTTATGAAAGGATGGATATCGGTACCGGCAAAATTACCAAAAAAGAGATGACGAAAATCCCCCATCACCTTCTGGATGCCGCCAATCCCAAAAGGCAATTTTCCGTTGCCCAATACAAGCGACTGGCCAATAAAGAAATTAAAAAAATAATTTGCCGTGGGAAAATTCCCATTATTTGCGGCGGAACAGGCTTTTATATTCAATCAATAACGGAAAATATTTCCATTCCGGAAATAAAGCCCGATAAAAAATTAAGGGCTACGCTTGAGAAAAAAACAACAAAAGAATTGTTTAGCCAATTAAAGAAACTGGACCCACGGCGGGCAAAAAACATAGACCGGAACAATCGCCGCCGTTTAATTAGAGCGTTGGAAATAATTATTAAATCCGGAAATAAAGTTCCTCCGCTTAAATCCACGCCCGAATATGAAGCGTTATTTATCGGCATAAGACGCGGTATGAAAGAGTTGAAAGAATTAATAAAAACACGACTTTTGAAACGACTTAAAATAGGAATGGTTAAAGAAGTTATAAATCTGAAAAAATCCGGCTTGAGTTGGAAGCGACTTGAGGATTTCGGCCTTGAATACCGCTATATCGCTTTTTATCTCCAAAACAAACTATCCTATGACGAAATGGTTGCCAAATTGCAAAAAGAAATAGAGTATTACGCCAAGCGCCAAATGACTTGGTTTAACCGCAACAAAAAAATCCGCTGGGTTGCGAATTCAAAACAAGTCGGAAAATTAACTAAAAAATTCTTACTTCAGTAATTTTTTGAGAATATCGGAAATGATTTCCGGATTGGCTTTGCCGCGAGTGACGGCCATAACCTGCCCGATTAAAAATTGCAAAGACGCTTCTTTGCCCTTTTTATAATCTGCAACTGCCGCTTGATTTTTACTTATTATTTTTTCAGCGGCTTTTTCCAGTTCGCCGACGTCCTGAACCTGCCCCAAATCTTTCTCATCAATAATATTGGAAGGATCTTTTCCTGTCGCCCACATTTCTTTAAGAACTTCCTTAGCGGCTGACGTGGTTATGTCCCCTTTATGGACTAGATCAACCAATTCGGCAAAATCTTCAGCGGTTATTCTGGTATCATCAACTTCGGCCGAGGATTTGTTCAAAAGCCCTAAAAAATCACCTAAAATATAATTGGCGGATAAATTGGCAAGCTTGTTTTTGTCGCCACTTTCCAAGTTCATAAGTTCACTTAAAACATTTTCAAAAAACCCTGCGAGCTTTTTATTATTAACCAAAATATTAATCTGATTATCTGTCAATCCGTATTCTGATTTAAATCTTTTCCTTTTGCCACTTGGCAATTCGGGTAATCCGGTTTCGATTTCTTTAACCAATTCGACGTTAGTTTTCAAGGGCGGTAAATCCGGTTCGGGGAAATATCTGTAATCATGGGACTCTTCCTTGGTTCTTTGCAATACCGTTTCCCCTTTTGATTCGTTCCAGCCGTATGTTTGCTGAACAATTTTTTCGCCGCGCTCAAGAATTTTCGTCTGCCGCTTTATTTCAAAATCTATCGCATCGCGGACCGCTTTAAAAGAATTTAAGTTTTTAACTTCAACTTTAGTGCCAAGTTCTTTAGCGCCAACCGGCTTTAATGAGAGATTGGCCTCTACCCGCAATTGTCCTTTTTCCATATCCGCATCGGAAACCCCTAGATATCTCAAAGCTAATTGAAGCTCTTGGGCAAAGGCGACGGCTTCTTTCCCGGAAGTTATGTCGGGCTCAGTGACGAGCTCCATCAAAGGCACGCCCGCACGGTTAAAGTCAACCAAAGAATGACCAATATGGCCGAAATGAATCAGCCGGCCGGTATCCTCTTCAAGATGCACCCGTGTTATTTTTATTTTTTTTGCTATGCCCGGGATACTTAATTCTCCGCCCAAACAAATCGGCTTATCGTATTGAGATATTTGATAACCCTTCGGTAAATCGGGATAGAAATAATTTTTTCTGTCCCATTTGGTAATTTCCGGAATTTTGCTTTTTAGAGCCAAGCCGACTTTTATAACTTTATCAACCGCCTCTCTGTTTATAACGGGCAAAGTCCCCGGCTGGCCGGTGCAAATGGGGCAAATATTAAAATTGGGATGACGCTCGTCCGGGTCGTTCTTGCAGGCGCAAAACATCTTCGTTTTCGTTTTCAGTTCCGCGTGTATTTCCAAGCCAATAACCGATTCGTATTTGGTCATAGTTCTAAAATACCATAAAAATTTAAATAATAAAACTTAAAAGGCGGGATATTCCCGCCTTTATAATTCATCTATCTTTTCCGTAAAATCAAAGTTTTTTAACAAACACGTTCGCAGCCGGATATAAGCTTCCGGCATCAGACTTGAATGAACCGCCGACACATGAAGTATACCCGTGATTTATCTTAAGCTGTATCATCCCAGACTGCTTGAGATTCCTAAGATAATCGTAAGCTTTCTTCATGCGGCATTGCACATCTTCTTCACAATGATTATCAGAACGTTCTGACGAGAAGAAGATGTTCATTATTCCTCCTCTCGCTAACATTAGGACACAACATTGAATCACTAAGTCGCTGTATGCGAGATATCTCGTTGTCATATTCGAAAAAATAAAGTCAATTTTCCCCTGCAAAGCAAGAGGCATTCTCTCCATAAATCCTACAATGTGAAAATCGCTCGGATAACAGCAAAATTCTTCGTCGCGAGTGGCATTATACGTAACCAGCTCGGGATGCATCTTTTTAATATTGTCCAAAGCGAGGCCGACACCGCCTCCGAGATCAAGAACATGTAGTTCTTTTCTACCAATTTTAGCTTGAAGTCGTCGTATAACATTTGTGAAACTCCTGTTACGAGGCATCCCATATTCGCTAATGGAACGATAGCCCATTCTCGCAAAGCTCGTACTTCCCCAACTTTCGTGCCAACGGGTTTCTAAATTTTCTGGATTTTCAAGAAACGCGAGTTTTTCTTCGGCAGTCATGGCACGCGTATAAGAGAAATGGCGGTCATTCGCGGGCACCTCCCCAGCGTAAATATGCCAGGCACCATCTCCACTTCGGCATGTACTCTGGTAGCAATCCGATCCAAGAAACTTCCTCATTCTTCCTTCATTAAATCTACATAACAAGTCGTTTGTCATATCTCTACGGAGGAACGATTTTTCGCGTTTCGAAAGAAGAACTAAAGAATCAAAACTAAAGTAACGTCGGTCGATGATACGTTCGATTTCTTTCCTGCTGAAGGAACTAGTTCGGCCGTCAAGGATTTCCTTGGATAACTGCTGCACTGGATTGCCTGTGGCGTAAACCGCTTCGGGAATGATACCCGTATTCAAGAATTGATTCATACATACCTCCTATATAATGATGTATTTGTATTTTAAGAACTAAGAAATAATATATCACAAAACATATCGCTTTGTCAATAATTTCTTTATCGGAGAGAAATACAACCCTCCCTGACAAGGGAGGGTTTGGGTGGGTTTTGTTGTTTTTTATTTCTGGATTTCGATTCCCATTGAACGGGCGGTGCCCATGATGATTTTTTCCGCAGCGCCAATATCATTGGCGTTTAAATCAACCATTTTCTTTTCGGCAATTTCACGAATTTGCGCCATAGTGACTTTACCAACTTTGATCTTCTTCGGATTAGCGCTGGCCTTTTCAATGCCCGCCGCTTTTTTAAGCAAAGACGCCGCCGGCGATGTTTTGAATCTCATATCAAAAGTTCGGTCTTCATAAACCGTAACTTCAACCGGAATAATATCACCGGCCATTTCTTTGGTAGCGACATTAAATTTGCTGACAAATTCGCCGATATTAAGGCCGTGCGGGCCCAAGGCCGTGCCAACCGGCGGCTGGGCTGTCGCCGCTCCGGCGGGAATTTGTATTTTTATAATTGTTTTTATTTTCTTTGCCATATTTTATAATTTTTTTATTTGAAGCGAGTCAAGTTCAACCGCCGTTTCGCGGCCGAACATTGAAATTAATACTTTAACCTTGCCATGGTCTTCATCTACTTCATTAACTTTGCCGTCAAAATCTTTAAATGGCCCATCAACTATTTTAACCGGATCGCCGACCGAAAATTCAATTTTGTATTTTGATTCTCCGCCGCTCATCCGTCTTTGAAGGTCAGTTATTTCACCTGCCGAAACCGGAATGGGCATCGTCCCCGAACCGATAAAGCCGGTAACGCGCGGCGTGTTTCTGACCACATACCACGAATCATCGGTAACAATCATCTCAACCAAAACATAGCCCGGATAAATTTTTTCTTCAATTACCCGCCGTTTGCCGTCTTTAATCTTAATTTTCTTTTCTTTCGGAACCAGAACATTAAAAATTTTATCCTGCATATCCAGGGATTCAATTCTCTGTTTCAAATTGCGCGCCACCGCGTCTTCATAACCGGAATAGGTATGAAGCACGTACCAGTTTCTGCCTTGTGACTGTTGCCGTGTCATAGTTTATCTAAATAGAAAAATGTCCAGGCCCAAGCCGAAAAAGTAGTCTAAGACGCTCAAAAATACCGCCGTAGCAGCAGAAACACCGATAACTATCAATGTATACTTAATAGTAGTGTCTTTGGATGGCCACTCGACTTTGCTCATTTCAACTTTTACTTCTTTGAAATAATTTTTTATTTTTTCCAAATTGCCCATAAATCGGGTGTTAGAATAACAAATAATAAATTAAATGTCAAGGTTTTTGACTGTTTTGGCATGTAGCTGGATGAACCTCTTACGTGGGGCTACTTCGTCGCCCATTAATATATCAAACACTTTATCGGCTTTATCGGCGTCTTCAACACTGATTTGCTTCATGCTTCTGCTTTCCGGATTCATTGTCGTTTCCCAAAGTTGATCGGGATTCATTTCGCCCAAACCTTTATAGCGTTGAATGTTGGGATTTAATATTTTGTCTTTTTTGAAATCCCCCAAAATTTCCGCCTTATCTTCATCGGTATAGGCGTACTCGGATCTTTTTCCGCTTGAAATTTTATAAAGCGGCGGCTCGGCTACGTATATGTGTCCCTGGTTTATCAATTCCGGAAAATAGCGAAAAAATAAGGTTAAAAGCAGCGTTCTAATGTGCGCGCCGTCAACATCCGCATCGGTCATAATTATAATCCGTCCATAACGCAACTTCGAAATATCAAACTCTTCGGCAATGGCCGTGCCAAGCGCGATAACCAGCGCCCTGATTTCTTTGAAAGCCAATATCTTGTCAATTCTTGCTTTTTCAACATTTAAAATCTTGCCGCGCAGAGGCAAAATTGCCTGGAACTTCCTATCGCGCCCCTGTTTTGCCGAACCACCGGCCGAATCGCCTTCAACAATAAATAATTCCGATTCCACGGGGTCGTCGCTAGAACAGTCGGCCAATTTGCCGGGCAAGGCCAATCCTTCCATAATTCCTTTTCTCAACACCGTTTCCCGCGCCGCTTTAGCCGCTTTTCTGGCTTTCGACGCTAAAATTGTTCTTTCTAAAATTTTCTTCGCATCAGATGGATTTTTTTCAAGCCACTCTCCCAAGGACTCTCCAATTACCGCTTCTGTGGCGGTTCTGGCTTCAGGATTTCCCAATTTTGCCTTGGTTTGTCCCTCAAATTGCGGTTCTTGTAATTTAACGCTTATAGCGACCGTAAGCCCTTCACGCACATCTTCACCGGTAAGATTATCTTCCGAATCTTTTACATAACCATTTTTGCGGGCATAGTCGTTAAGCGTTCTTGTAAGCGCGGTCCTAAAACCTGTGGCATGCATTCCGCCCTCCCCCGTGTGGATGTTATTGGCAAAACTTAACTCCTCGGTCTGCATGTCTTCGGTATATTGAAATGCCGTTTCCACCACTATGTCATCATAAGTTTTTTCAACATAAAAAATATTTTCCTGAATGGGTTTTTCATTTTTATTTAAAAAGCGAATGAAAGAAATTAAACCGCCCTCAAAATAAAAGGTGAAAGAGACGGGAATTTTTTTCCTTTCATCGCGGAAAATTATTTTAACGCCCTTTGTTAAATAAGCTTGTTCGCGCAAGTGTTCCAAAATTCTTTTTTCGTCAAACCACTCCCCTCCTTTTTCAAAAGTATTGAAAATTTCCTGATCGGGCTCAAAAGTAACCATAGTGCCAGTCATTTTAGAAGTTCCGGTTTTTTTAACTTTTCCGGTTGGCTTGCCTCGTTCGTATTCTTGAGTCCAGACAGCCCCATCCCGACAGACATCAACCTTCAGCCAGCGCGATAAAGCGTTAACAACTGAAACGCCGACTCCGTGAAGACCACCGGAAATTTTATATGACTCGCCGCCGAACTTGCCACCCGCGTGAAGAGTGGTCATAACCGTTTCAAGGGCCGATTTTTTGGTTTGTTTGTGAGTTTCAACCGGAATACCACGTCCGTCATCAGTTACTTTAACTTTATTTTCTGGAAGTAAAACAATTTCTATATTTTTGGCATATCCTCCCATTGCTTCGTCCAAAGAGTTGTCAAAGACCTCCCAAACCAAATGATGCAGACCGTCAGGACCTGTTGAACCAATATACATCCCCGGCCGTTTTCTGACCGGATCAAGGCCTTCCAAAACATAAATGTCTTTGGCTGTATATGTTGGTTCTTTTTTTGTTTCTTTAATCATTTTTATCTGAGTTCCGCGTTAAATTTTTTGGTGGTTTCGTTATAGATTTTTTTCTGAATTTTATCCACTTCATCCGACAAAAGAGTTCCGCTATTACTTCTATAAACAATTCGATATGTATAGCTTAATTTATCGGAACCAAACTTTTTGAGATTAGAATACTTATCCAAAAGTTGCACTTCTTCGACTAAATCGCCGCCCAGATCCCTTATCAAATCAAAATAATCATTGGGAACAAAACTTTTTTTGACTACAAATGAAATATCGCGGGTAATAGAGGGGAATTTGGAGACCTCCCTATATTTATTACCCAATTTTAATTGTTTTTTAACTCTTTCGTCTTGAGACCATAAAAGCCGGATATCGGGCAAGTCCATGCTTATGAGAGCTAGCCGTTCAAGGCCGAATCCGAATGCCCAACCATTATATTCCTCCGGATTAACGCCGAGATTTTTCAAAACTTTTTTTCTTACCACCCCCGCGCCTAAAACTTCTATCCATCGCTTAGAAATTTGAACTTCCATTTCAATGGACGGATCTGTGTATGGAAAGTCGTCAATATTAAAACGATATTTGATTTTCTTGCCAAAAATTGTTTGAGCTATTTCAACCAGAACTTCTTTCAAATCATCAATAGTTATAACGTGGTCTTTCCTGCGGCATAAATACCAACCATCCATCTGATGGAATACATTCATATGCTGTCGGTCTATTTCGTCTCTGCGGTAAACCTTGCCATGCGATAAAGCGCCAACGGGCTCGCCTTTTTTGATTTTTTTCTTAACATCGGGCAAATTCAAATGGTAGTACCACATCACCGTGGTATGAGTCCGCAGAACATGATTTTTATCAACAAAATAAGTATCGGTCGGTTTTCGGGCCGGATGATCCGGAGGAAAATTGAAAAGGTCAAAGCTTATGCCGTAACTGATAATTTCCGGCACGGTTAAATTTTTATATCCTGAAAAACAAGGTAAACTGACTATGCGTTTGGCAAGTTCCGACAGCGGACTGTTTGTAGTGCGCGTCAAATCAGGCATGGCCATAAAACGTTTCAGCCTTTCGGCTTCAGGGTCATGTCTTTTTTGCAGGGCTTTTATTAATTTTTTTTCAGAGTTTTCAACTGCCATATTAAGAGTCCGAAACAAACCAATCCTATTACCAAACTTACGCATAAAACAACGGCGCCGAACACGCCGGCATTTTGGGGGTTAGTCAGTAAAATAACGCTAAAAAAAGACGCCCAAGCCAAGATATTCGCGAAAATTAGGGCTATTAAATGCGCTTTTCCACCGTCCCAAAACATGGTTGTATTATATCAAATTTTTTGATAAACTTCAAGCGCGGGGTAGAGCAGCCTGGTAGCTCGCAAGGCTCATAACCTTGAGGTCGTTGGTTCAAATCCAACCCCCG
>ERZ1292632.2112-Hain-H43-01um-R2-2112-length-17384-cov-94_pt1 | contig 17384 bp, 19 predicted proteins | sample MGYA00564407_ERZ1292632 | MGnify/ENA primary metagenome ERZ1292632 (study PRJEB36523, sample SAMEA6512637) | groundwater metagenome | collected 2019-01-08 | study: AquaDiva: Metagenomics assemblies of 32 groundwater samples | reverse complement strand
GGCTCTATCCCCGTCTGCGCCGCCGCACTTAGCTGGTCTAACCCCATCGGGATTGATGGCGGTGGTGGGATAGGTGGTAATTGTGGAATTTCCGGTTGTGGCGGAGTAGGTAATACAGGTGGACTAACAATCGGAGGCCTTAATTGCGGTATGGGCGGTAGTTTCGGCGTTTCCGCTCGTTGGGGAATTGCCATTAACGGGACGGATGGGTTTTCTGGCAATGATAATAGAGGTAATACCTTTCTATATTTGGCCAACAACCGGTCATATTCGGAAATAACAATCCTATTACCCATATTTTCATTTAGCTCGCCAATATCCTACAATTTTAGTTACAAGTTTTTGGTAGCCGTCAGCCCCTAATACCGCAGTAAGAAGAGCACCATCCTTTGACAATGCGTGTAAAGCAGTTTTTACATCGGTATGTTTTGTTTTATCTGTAAATTCAGCTATTGTTGTCCCTTCAAGATATGCTTTTTTTTGTTCCGCCTTTTCAGGATTCTCTTTAGGGAGAATACCTATTACCATCTTTTCCTCATCTGTCGCCGTTCCTGCCTGCCATGACTTATACGCATCCGCCTTAATCCTATCAATCTCGTAGCCCGGCGTGGCTTGCTTCATAGACATCTGCCTGTCAAATTCCTCCCGCTCATAAGGTAATTTTTCTTTGTATAGATTAAGGTTACGGTATCCCTCCGGACCAAGTTTCATTCCTCTTGCTAATTCCCCTATTCCCGCCTTTAATCCCTTGCCGATAGTGGTCAGTAATCCTCTGCCTGGCCTCTGTGGTGCTTCTGTAGGTAATGCCTGCGCTGCCTGAGGTGGTTGTATTGGGGGCGGAACGGGCGGAACCACTAACGGCGCTGGCCCTCGTGTATAATCAGTAGCGTCAGGTTCTATCCTGGCATAACCGGTCATACTCGGAGTCCAATCCGGCGAAGGCGTATTTTGTAACTGCAAGGATTCAAGGTAAAGTTCTTTTAGGGTTTTTTGCTTCTTCCCCGTTCCCAGATAGTCATCACTCATAAAAACTCCTTTATTTTGTTATCTCTTTAATACCCTCTTCTAATAGTCCACCCCATAAATCTGATGTGTTTTTGGGTTTGGTTACATCCTGCCATGATGTATACGCCTCGTTAAACTCTCGCCCGACTTCGCGGCCTGCCCTTTCGGCGGTAATTTGGCTTCTTTCCAATCCTGACGCTATTTCTTCCATTTTTCGTTTCTTTAGGATGTCCACACCCTCGTTTTCTACTTTCTTTGATTCCGCTAATCTGCGCCATTCCGATTGCGCAATAGACGAATTGGTAACGGGCGTAATTCCCCTTTGGGTCAAACTCTCCTGCTTGTGCAAATCCTGCATATACTGGCTTCTTCGCAAATCGTCTACCTGGCGGGCGTAATCCACATCTACATATCCCGTCTGACGCTTCGCTTCCTTTTCCATATACGCCTGAGTTACGGCTATATCTCTCATACTCTCGTCTTTCCGCGCCGTGGACTGCCTATTCTTCTGTTGCGCACCGAGATATTCACTGATAGCATCAACCCCCGCTTTCCCGAAATCTTTAAGTATATCACTCCATGTCCATTCCCCGGAAAGTAACTTTTTTGCGGTGGTTGCTGGGTCAAACTTTCCGGATGTTGGTGTCCCCGTTACCAGTGGAATCGTTGGACTGGAACTTACAGTTCCACCACCCGGAATATTCTGTGTCTGACCCGTATAATACGAGTTTACACCGGGGTCTGTAGAGACAGGTAAAGTCGGAGGAGGTGTCTGATATGGGGTTAGTGTTCCTGCGGGGTCTGCCGGATTAAATGGAGGAGGCGTATCCGAAGGTATAGCCGCCTGACCTGCGGCATACCCAGCGGGGGTAAGAATCCCCCCGATTCCTATCGCACTGAGAATTGTTTTGGCTATCTTGAATGGCGCATCCCATTTTTCTCGCCGTTTTCCTCTGGCTATATCGCTTCTCAAATGGTCGGATTCTAAATTAAACTGTTGGTTTTGTGACGCCCGCCGCAATAAATCGGTCATTCCGGCTTCATCGGTATATGATATTCCTGCCTGGGATATCATTCCTTTTATTAGCAGTGTTCTTGCTTCTTTAGTTGAATTCGTCCAAGTTGTCCAATTTGGCCCATATACGGCGGCAAATGCCCGGTCTAATTCGGCTGTTCTATTCTGCGTAGCAGGGTCTTCTGCTCTTCTCTGCCCTTGTTCGGCACCCCTTACCTGCTCATCGGCTGCCCATCTTTCATACGCAGGATTCGGTTGCTCCACTCCATCAATTTCAATAAAAGGTTCTGGTGGTGGTGGTCCACCTGTGAAGGAAAAAGGTCGCATAATTTACTCCTTATTTATGTTCATCCATTTGCTTAACGCTCTTCCGTCTGGCTCGCTCAAACCGACGTTCCGTATCTGTGCCGCCATTGTCTCCTACATCCTCGTCACCGCTCATCATCCCGCATTTCTTAACCTTGACTTCAACCCTCATCCCATTCTCATCCTTTTCTATCCGCCTAATTTCCCCCCGGATATGTAAATCTACCCCGGCGCCGACCTTTTTGTCCTTCATAAACCCGGCATTTTTAATATCTAATGAAGGATACCACTTCTCGTTCTTTTTGCCGCCTTCAGGTTGACTGCATTGCGGCGACTTCGTGCCCATATCAATCATTTTTTCCATATTACCTCCTCATCTTATTTCAGGTTGCGCTATATCATAATACAATTCAGCCCGATATAACTCAAAGGGCTGGTTTATTGTAGATGTCCCGAATTTAATCGCTATCATATTACCCTGGGTATCAACGTTTATAGGTATCACCTCCCGCTTCGTGGTTTCACCCGTATATCTCGGCCCTAATGGCACTTTCAACGTTGTCGTGTCTGCCTTATCGTCAATATAGATATTTATATCCATATTCCACGCCCCGGACGCCTTGACCCAGACAATTAAGTATCTTAATTGCTTGGTATAATCAGCGCCCTCCAGTAAGTAATTTCTGGTTTTAACATAAGAAGTTATCGCCGTATCAGCGTCATTAGTCCCGGTATCAACCGTATATACGGACGGTGTATTCCCATTAATCGCTGGTCGGCCACCATACAATGCGTCATCCACCGTATAATAACAACTGCAAGCATCGCCGCTGCCGTGTTCCCACGAATTCGTCCTGTAATTGTAACTAACGGTTTTATATGTTGAACCCGTTGTGAAGAACGACAGTATATACTTCCCTTTATAGGATACGGCGGCGGCAACATTTGTTGTTATGGCGGCTAATGTAGGCGCAATGTCTTGCGATATTGGAGTTAATGTCCCGCTGTCGTCAAGAATATACACAATATATTCACCCTTGTTCCTTGATAAAAAGAATATCCTGTTTTCTATGTTGACTATGCTTCTCGGAGCGCAGCAACCTATGTCGTTATATAAATTGGGGAACTGGAACGAAACCGGAGTTTTTCCGGTTACTTTATAAATGCTGTAATTCTTAAATACCACCAGCCCGCTTTTTTGGCTGACTATTCCCACGCCTCCCCAGCCGTCATTGGGCGCAAACTGATGGCTCCCGGCATTATCCGCCGTAGTCCAATCCTCGGCGTTATCCAAAGCACACCAATGCAACTGGCTACTCGCCGCTGTTAATGTCCATAATCTGTTCTCGTGTTCGCAGATATAATTGGGCTTGACCGTTGTCCACTCTGCCGGAGGAGTGGCTGGGTTTGCCCACGTTGAAATCCCGTTAAAATATGATGGGGTTTCGGCTCCGTTCGCTATCCATAATTTTGTGTTCCACGCCGCAAAATGAACCTGCGCGCCGCTTGTCAAATTACCCAATACAGCCGTTGCTGTTCCTTCAACAATCTTGTATATGAACGTTGTAACCGCACATATATGTAAACTCGCATTCTTGAAATAAGTAGCGCCGTTTACCTTGGTCCCTGGAAGAGCGCTTCCCGGATGAAGCGATGTTTTCCCGTTTCTGGTAAAAACACGGCCTTTGCGCCGAACATCTACATTCAGTAATTCTGCCGCCTGGTCGGGTTCTATGGCGTGAGCGGCGTCATTGGTGTTCAGACCCCTCTTGAAGTCGGCTATTTCTATTTTTTGCATTGCCTGTTATTCCTTTGCGACTATCGTAAAAGTCCTTGCCGCTGTTGTCTGGGTTGCGCTGGCCTCAATCGCTATAAATCTGTAAGGCAGTGTTTGGGGTATCGTCCAAAACTTGCCGCCCGTGCCTGTCGCTAATGTTAAGTCGCCCGACCCATCTTCCTTTTGTATCCGGCCGGATAATGCCGCGCCGCCGTCCACCGAAGCCCTTAAATAAAGAGCCGCACTATCAAGGGTGGGGACATATATGCCGATATATCTCGCCCTGGCCACCTCCACATAGTTTGATATTTTTGCGGCATCATTCTGCGCTATCGTTACTGTGGTTTCTAATTTGTCCGCCATAAATTCCTCCTTATGTTTATAAAGTTAATTGGTTAATAATAACAATCTTCATCGTTATTTATCACGCTTCTTGATTCCTGGACTTGCCTCTGCCCTATCGTTCTCAATGCCACCGATTTTAATCTTTCCCTTTCGGCTATCACTCCCTGGTCTGTTGTCATTTTGGCCGCCGCTATATAACACACCCAGTCAATATAATCATCGTACACCGTAAATGTAGAGGCGTCAACCGTCATATCCGCCAATACCGGGACATAATCTATCGTAATATTATTCGTGGCCGATACGGTGGGAACAGGGATTATCCCGATATTGCTCCCGTTAATGTAGTATTTTTCCTCTGTGTTATCAACATTAGAAATTCCTGACGGCGCGTAATACTTGAATTTTGCCTGGTATGGTATCGGATGTAATTGTTTCTTGCTGGTCAGGTCGGTTCTGGTAACGTTGATTATTGTCTTGACTACGCCGTTTGTGGTCGGCAAGGCATAGGTCTCCGTTCCCGAAACATAAGATATTGTTCCCGTTACTGTAAAATGGTTCTCGTCAAACTGGTTGAGTTCCGACACGCATTCCCTCTGGGCCTCGTTAAGATTATCAATTACACTGCCGTTAGTAGTCGCACCCCCGGTTATGGTATATGCCGCTCCCGAAGCCGTGGTCCCGGCGTATGCCTCAACCAGAGTTATACTGGTATCCGAGTTAATAGATAGGATGTGATAATACCTGCCTGCTGCTATATGGAATGTCTGCCCGGCTTTAGCTGTGGTCAGCCAGGCCGTCCCCGACCCCGTAACCGTTACCGAGCCGTTAGTTACACTTACCGTTCCCGTTGAATACGCGCTGGTATTGATTGTATGTATCGGCTCTTTGGCTATCTGCCTGACCCTGACAAGACCAAACGCTAATGTTCGTGACATAATTACTCCTTAAAACGCATTGCTTATGGCGTTTCTCGCATATTGAGATTTACTGACCTCATTGAGACGGTCATATAACACCTTATCCCTTTTTGCCTTTTCTTTCCGTTCATATTCTACCATATCCTTGTGTATCTTAACAGGGTCGGCATCGTGCATATTCCGCATATCACAATTGACCAAGTAGTCCAATAAGCGCCTATCTATGGGCCTAAATGACCCGTCCTGGTTCTCAATGCGGACTATCAACCAAAGACGCTCTCTGCCTTGCCGCCATAATTCCCAGCGTCCAACATCGCCATTCCATTTTAACCGCAAGGCCGGGTCATATCGTGTTATGTCATACCAAACCGTCTCGTTATAACTTGGCTTTATCATATTAATTACTCACCGTTATCAGTTTCTTTTCCGGCGCAGTTATTATCAGTTTTTGTGAATCCCTTAATTTCTCGGCGTTCCATCTGATATTCCACTTGGCGCCGGAATCGGTTATTAAGGCATATATATCCACTTTATATTTACCCTGCAATACCCTAACCCGATTAAGGCATTCGGTTAACTTCATCCCCGTTTCTTTCTTGCCCATTAAAGACCTTTGCCAAAAATGTTTCCGCTGGGGCTGGTTCAGCCCGATGTCTATCACCGGCGGCCCGGATGGTCTTATCGCCGGGATTAACACACCGCCCGTTTCTCTTAGTATATTAGATAATTCTTCATTGAACTTGGGTCTTATTTCTTCAAGTTCATTGAGTAATTTCTGGACGTCCATTCTGGCTTCCTCATTTTTTTTACTCATCCTTCTTTTCCCTTTCTTTAGGTGTTTCCGTAACAGTTTTTAACGATTCCCGTTTTTCTTCGGTTAAGGTGTATTCAATCCTCGCCCCAAAGTCGGTTATCCTGGCCAAAGGCAGAACTCCCACATCCTTGCATATCTTCTGATATACCGCGAATACATCGGTCAGTTTTTTCCGTATATCGCTGTTGAAACTCCGTTCTGTCTGGAAAAACCCCCGCCGGGCTATGGATTCCAGTGTCAGGTTTACTGTCGGCGGCCCAACCAGTTCAATCCTGGCGTAAAACTTTACCTGGTGTATCGTCTCCAGTTTCTTGACCTCGGCGTCAACCATTTTGATACATTCCGCCAAGACCTCTTTTTCCCTCTTTTCTTCCGGGGCTTCTTTTATAACATCCATCCTTGTTCTCCTTTCATTGCCGGGGGCGGAAGGGGTGGATGATTCCCTCCCGCCTTGTCCGACATAAACGGTCTATTCCTAAACCGCTAATTGTTTCATAACTCGTTACTTACAATCGGTTACGATGAGATTACTTTCCAGTTAGTTCCATCCGATATAATCATTCTGAACTGATACTGGGCTGACATCGCAACGGTAGCCGCTCCGTCAATCGTCTCTGCGCCATTGCCATCAATCGTAACTGTCTGGGCCGCATCGCTGTTCTTGATGACATACACTGTTCCCGTAATACCAGCCGCCGCAGGTAATGTAATAACTACAGCGCCAGCCGCGCCTGAAACATCAACGCAATAATCCGCAGCCGTCATTGTGTATCCGGCGCTCTTTGCCGCATACGCCATTTTTACGCCATTAACTACCGGCGTGGTCAATGTCGGCGTTGTAAGCGTCTTATTGGTCAATGTATCGGTAGTTGCCTTGCCGACAAGGGTGTCGGTAACGTCCGGCAATGCCAATACCCTGTCGGTAGTATGTGAACTGGTGATTGTCATTGTCTTGGTATCGGTTGCGCTTACCAACTCAAAATTTAACGCCTTGCCGATAGTCGCGCCATCGCAAATAGTAACCTTGCCCGTGCCTGCTCCCCGTATCCTTAATCCGGTATTAGCTTCACCGGCGCCTGATATAATCGGCGCAACTGTAGTAGCCGCACTGGTTATTTGGACATAGGTAATTGGAGCGGCGTCTTCAACGAACACTAAATATTCGTCTCCACCGCCATCCACGATAGCCCCGGTCGTTGCAATCTTCGGCGCAGTCAGTGTTTTAGCCGACAATGTTTCAGTCCCCGCTAATGTGGCCAGAGTCCCGGTAGTGGGTAAAGTAACATTCGTGCCCGCAGTCGCGGTCAGGGTAACAGAAAATGCTCCAGACGTGATAAGGTCGCCTGCCATAGTCAGGTTGCCAGCCATATTGATAATCCTGCTACCATCATTGGGTTGAAAAGTCAACGTCTTATTCCCGGTCATATTCTCATTTACGAGAAGTTGCAGGGTCTGCCCATTATCATTATCCCCTAACAACAGCTTCCCGTATTGAACGGTCTGGTTGGCCGAGAACGTCTGCGCTTTGCTTAAAAACGCATAAGTAAACGCCGCAGCAGCCGCGAAATCGGGAATAACCACTGAAGCACCCCCAACTGTTTGCTGAGTGTGGGTCTGTGTAGCGTCCAATGCACCGGCGTCTAACAGTGTCGCCCCCGTCTGGATTGAACTTGCGCTGGCTAAAGATGGTAAATTCCACGCTGGCGTAGTCCCGCCTTCAAGGAAATAACCCGAAGAACCCGGTTTGGCTAACCGCACCCAATTAGTCGCATTGCGATAAAGTATATCGCCCTGGGTTTCACCTGATATAGTCAGGTCGGTAACGGTCATCGCTCCTGTATTGGCTAATGTGCAATCGCCGCTAACCGCTACTGATGTCGCGGTTGTGCCGTTGCCGACAATTATCTTGCCATCGCCCGTAACATCCAGGGCTGAGCCAACACTGGCCGCTCCCAGTATCATACTGCCGGTAGTCAATGCCACTTTCCCGACTGTGATTCCGGCCGTAGCGTTAATATCGGCATTAACAATAGCCCCGGCTGTAAAGGCGCCGGACGGTATTGTCCCCCAACTGGCATCCGTCCCGTCTGATTTCAATACGGTATTAGCGCCCCCGATAACCAATTCAGCCCAATTTGGAGTGCTATTCCCGTGAATTAAACTACCCCGCGAAACACCAGCCGCAACGCTATCACTATGAGATGAACTCAAAATAGCGTGGTTTGCGGCCGCGCCTGCAACATTTGCCCAGCTTGTTCCATCGCAATATTTAACCGTTGCCGTAGTGTTGTCATACACTATCCTCCCGGCATCGTTAGTATTGGCTGTCGGTATTGCCGCCGTAGCCAACCTCTTTAATCTGAAAATTGACATTTGTTTTCCTTACCATCCACTTGTTTGGTTATCCCGCTTATGTAAGGGATACCAAGTTTAACAAGAGGAGGATGGGAGCTGATTTTTTTCAGCCCCCACCCTGCATAATCCTCATTTTGTTATAACCTTAAATCCCCCTTTATGCGGCCCTCAAGGTTACTCTTATATCAGAAAGAACCGTATTGGCGCACGGCTTGTCGCAACTCACATTTGCATAACAGCGCATTAACGCCTCGTAAGAGTCGTAACCGCTGACACGAGACAGAATTGAGCCGTCTTCGTCCATCCAGTTAATGGTATCCAACTGATAATAAGTCCATGTTGACCTGGTTAAGAAGTATATCCTGTTATACTTCATATCCTTAGTGAACAGAATCTTGATGCCATTGAAGGTCAAATCCCCGGTATAACCGCCATCAAGGTTCTTGGTGCCCAAATACCTCTGCCCGTCTTTGGCCAAATCAATAATTTCAGGTCTCATTGATGTGTGGGCCAATATCAGGTCAATCTTACCATTGCCGAATTCCTCGGCTTCGTCTATCGCCTGCTGCATTAGATTCCAAGTCAATGTGCGGTTCGTGCCGCTATTGCTCAGTGACTGCATACGCAGGTCAGGATAGGTATCAAGGTTAAGGTTCTGATATGTCCCCGACTGAACCGCGGCCGCCTGTATCCCCTGGAATTCGTTATTGTAAGAAGTATCGGTTGCCGAAGCAGAACCGGCTCTCACAATAATGTCGTCGTCCACGAGAGTAACATTGGCGGTCGTCACAAAGGTATCCCTGTCGGTCACGGATGATACAACTGCATATACGCCCGTGCCTGCGGCGTGTTCCGCTGCAGTTCCAATAGCCAGGGTATCGTTTTTCTTGATCCACCGGGTGCCCGGCTCGCCGCTAACCGCCGAAGCTGATGCGCCCGCATAGTCAACCTCAACCGTAGTGGTATTGCTCACAGCGCCCTCAACCACTCCGATGTTGCCTACGCCGTCACCTTGCGTCTGGCGGTTGAGTTCATAATACATGTCCTTAGCGCCGTCCATCACTTCTGATGTCAACGCTTTGGTGAATGCGGCCTGTGAATTAACAGCCGACTTGATGGCCTGACCGGTTAATTGCACCCTGACATAGCAGTATCTGGCCTGGATTATCTGCTGAACCCTGGTCTGGCTGCCTGCGGCTGGTAATGCCGACCCTTCAGCCCTTGAGCCGCGTCCTGGATTCCTTCCCACCCTGGTGCTTCTGATAACCTGTCTGCCTGACCACGATTCCGAGTCCTTCTTAAACTCGTCATAAAGCGCAACTTCTGACGGTAAAGAATCCACTATCGGGGGCAAATACTGGTCTTTCAGTAAAGCATCAATGGTTGTTCTTGTTGCTTGTCCCATTTTTATTTATTCCTTCATACTTTTGATTGCCTGTTTTATACCTGGTTCAGCAAGAGCCATACGTTCATCAAGGGTCGCTGACTTCGGCAATGCCTTCGGCTTAAATGCGGGTGCGCTGCCCGGAGGCGTCGCCCCCCTGTTCACCTTTGCCGCCGTTGTCTTACCCTTGATATAGTCAGAGATAAGTTTCTTGTCCCGCTGCGTAAAATACGTCTGTAATTGCTGGGCTGTTTCCTTGAGATTTACCCCGCTAAGATAGCGGTTCTCAAGCACTTCCCTGGCAAAAGGGTTGTCCTTGACTATCGGAAAATCAGGCGCTAATTCAGTTAACGCCTTCTCCAATTTTGCCGTTTCCTTAGAAGCGGTCAATTCGTCTTGGATGGCCTTTAATTGCCGGGTCAGGGGCCCCAATACAGGGTCAAGATAATACTCTTTGACCGACTGCTGATTCTGGTCTAACTGCGGAACGGTTTCTTTCGGCTTCTGTAATTTCTGCAATGTCGTTTGGATGTCTTGCAGTTTCAGAGCCAATTCCGTATTCCGCCGTTCCTCCACTCGGTATAAGTCGTTTACTTCCTTAAACCTGGTGTAAGGAACAGAATCAGACGCTTTTTTATTGCCTGCTATCGGCTGTTCTTCTTCTCCAGCGGGTAGAGTAGTATCGGTTTTTAGCGACTCCGCAGTCGTCTCCCCCTCAGGCGATTCAGAACCTTCCGGCGCAGCAATATCTGCCGAACCTTCATTGGCGAGTTCATTTTCAGGAGTCCCGCCGCCACCTGCCGCAGCTTCCGCCGCAGCCATTGTTGTTTCTAAATCCGCCATATATTCGCTCTCCTCGTGTTTTAACGTCCTTGATACAGGTTGACGGCCTGCAAGGCGAGCAACACATCCATTTAAAGGCATACCGCAAAGTTAGGCGGTTATCTGCCTATTTTATTTCTCATTCCTGCCCGATTTGGGCTGGTATCTGTTCCATCTGTCCCTCCGGCAGTGGGACGTTTATATTGGCCGCCGGATTCTCAGGATTTATGCCCATAGCCCAATCCTGATGGTCTTTCATATGCTTTATAGTTATCTCCTGAATATTACCCGGCTGTCTCTTGAATAACGGCGACTTAATCGGCCTTTCGTGTTCAAGTATATGGGCGCCATGAACATCCCACGATTCCGCTTTCTGCGGATTGCCTTTGGCTAATTCCTTGTTTTCATATCTGGCTTGTTTTGAATCAAGCGAGGCATCTTCCCAGATGTCGTCTATGTTGCCCCATTCCAATAACCTGATAGCCCGCTTCTTGGTCTCGTCCTTGCTTGTATCACCCAATAACCCGTCCTTGAAGAAACTCATCACCATTTCCTGCCGACCTGCCCTGGACGCAGGGACTATATCAGTCGTCTCAACCCATACATCGTTGTTGCTGTTCAGGTCTGCCCCGACAAATGATATAACATCCGTTATCTTATCCTTGCCGACTACTTTAACCATGCGCTCTTCCGTATAATTCGCCTGCACCATCTTTAAGAAGGCGGTATATATTGTTTTCTTGTTTTCGGTGTCTTGAATGAACAACGGATTGAGTTCGTCTTCATCAGATTGTTTTAGCTCCCTCAATGCCCTGCCCGATGTAACTCCGGCCGGGGCCTGTGCCAGTGACGCCTCGTGCATTGCTCCGACATCGCCTATATTCCTGTCTATCAGGTCAGGCAATGCCAGAACATACTGTGGTAATGATGGGGGCGTAATCGGATGGGGTTCTTTGGCCCCCGGAACAGCCGCATTCCACTTCACTACCTCGCCCGGCTCCCCGGTGATTGAGTTCTCGCCTACCGTTCCATCAACTGCCACCCATTTGGGCTTGCTCATTAAATTGCGGGATTCAATTATCTGGCTGACTGATTTATTGTATTCCTTGTTCAGGGGTATCATCTGCTCAATGGTGGCTTGGGCCCAAAACCGGCCTGGAACTTCAAGGTCATCATACTTGGCTACCGGCATCTCAAACTCTTTACCCAGTTCAATGTTGGGCGTGTCGCCGGTCTCAAGCAATACCTGGTTAGCATAAGCGGTAAACCTGCCTTTGGGATGTTTCTCGGACGGTCTTTCCCAAACACGTTTAAAGAGTATTTTCTTTTCGTCCATCTTGTCCGCGGGAATACCGCTGTTCTGGTTCGCTATAATCGTGGCTATCTTGTTCAGATACATCCCTGCGGTGGTGCTGTCACTCTCCGGTTGTAATTCGTCCGCCTTTGCGGGATACCTGGATTTGAGCCATTCAATCGGCACATATCGGCAGTGCATTAGTTTGTAGCAAGTATCAAGGTCGCTGGGGTTGTCCAGCGGATATACCTCAAAGGCATTCCACACCTCGCAGTCAACATCGCCGGTTCTTATCTCCTCGCCGCTTTCCGATTTCTTCTGCGATTCCTGTTCTTCCGGCGGCTGATTAACGTCCTCAAACGCCGAAGTGTCATTCGCCAGGTCTTTATTAACTTGGTTTATCCGTCCTTCAGATTCGCCCTCATTAGGCAATGGACTCCCCAGTGCGGGATTCCAAAACCAATGCTTAAATGCAGTTCCGCATACCAGCCGCCATTGATTCATCCGGCTGTTCTTTTTCGTCATCTGGACCTTGTCTTTTAATCCCCTTAAGACCTTAGTCCCCAACTGGGCGGATTCTACATCAAGCGTCTCGTTAGAATTAGGAGTAACTACCGCTACAGGGTCATAAGTAGATAGCCGATTCCACGCCTTACGGTATCTCGGCAATATCTTATTGCATACGAGTTGCACACGCCAGCTGGGTATTTTCGGCTCCTCAAATTTCTTGCCGTTGTCGTTCCACTTGACATACTGCTTGCCCAAAAGAAATGATATATTAGTGAACCATGCTTGTTCGTATGCCGACCGAGTATGCGCTGCGTCTTCCATTGCGCTGTCATACTCGGCCATTAGTTTGAGGTGGTCAGGTTCTTTGCCCGTCACCACGCCCTTAACATTGTAAAATAACCCCTTGACGTTATCAACCGTATTATTTACTAAGTCCTTCAGAAGCCCCATTTGTCTCGCCCCTTACCACCCACGTTTAATCTTCTTCAATAATTACCTTTTTACTTTTCCGCGCGTCTTCTATCCTCGCCTCGTCCTCATCAGACCGACTCATTGATTCCGGTACATCCGATACACTTACGATATCCTTTGTCTCTATGCCTTTCAGATGCAAGTAAATATCATGTGTCTTGCGGCTGATTTTATGGGCATAGTTAAGTAGTCCCAGTAATCCCAACGTTATAACAACCAGCAGTATATCGCTATTCGTCATCTTCTTTCCCTCCCGTATCGGCGTATATTTTGTCCAACTCCCGCCATACCTTCTGTTCTATCGGCGGCAACCCGGCTAAGACATCTTCTACCCTCTTTTCAGGTATATATGCTATCTCGTTTAGCATAGCCAACGCGTCAAGGCAGTCATCGCTTCCGTCTACCTCCAACCTAAACTTCTCTATCTCTAAGGTTACAGCCAGCATAGTCGGGTGTATAATGAGTTTACCGCTCTCCATACGGGGTTGTAAGCCCATTATACGCTCGTTCTTGCTCTTGGTTGACTTAATCTCCTTTATCGGTAGTATAACGCCTCTTTTAGAGCTTTCTTCCTGTAGCCAGTATGATAATACCTTTTGGAACGCTACAATCTCAAGCCCGATACAAAGCGGATGCCATTTATCATAGAGCCGGTATATCTCGTTAATCAATTCAAGCGGATTGAACCTCTGCTTGATTACATCCACCAGATACCAGTTGTTAGTGCAATCTACTTTAACAACCATTATACCCGTGTGGTCTGCTGTCTCCTCCTTGCTTATGTTAGGGTCAACCGCCATAAAGGTGTAATAATCAACGCCCTCCGGTAGTTTTTCCCAATACCTTAACCACTCTTTCTTTAACGGCGCCGTGTCCGGGCTTATCCGCTCTAATAGATACTCTCGTGAGAAACGCCAAGAACCTATCCCCAACCCTTTCGCGCCGTCTGTCTGCGTTCTTTTTATCTCGTCTAATGTCTCTAAACTGTATCTTCCGGGCCATAAGGCGCTCCCGTCTTTCTTAATCGCAGGAAACTTATAGCTCTTAAACTCCGTGTTTTCCTCAATATGCTCCAGTATATCGCCAAACTTAACCGGAGTCCCGTCAATTATTATCTGGCCACCAGGATTAAGAGTCGGATACAATACCGAGTAAAAGAAGTTAAGCATATCTTCTTCACTCATATCAGCCCGGTCTTTAGTCGGGTCGTCAACTATGATTAAATCATAATGACCGCCCCGCATCGCCGAACCGAATGACTTGGCCGTTAATGTTGACCCGTTACTAAACCTCATCTCGGTCTTGGTCCAGGTGTCCCGATAGTCCTTCGGCAACATATCAAGCAACATCTCATTTTGCTCTATTGCTGTTTTAATCCTACCGGCCAGAACCATTACCTGGTCTTGGCTATAAGACACAAGACAGATTGATATTGGCGTAATAGCATACTTGGCTTTCCATATCGGATACGCATAGGCCCAGAAATATGACTTCCCGTGGCCCCTGGCACACTCTATCAGCGCCTTTCTATCCCCTTTCGCTATTGTCTTCCATTGCTCATGATGTTCGCCCCATTCAAGGTTTAATATATCTACTGAAAAAAACGCCAAAGATCGCCCACCAAGATAAACCCTGTCAGTTAATATTTTCTTTAATTGCGTTAGTTCTTCTTTTGGCGAGCAATCCTTCAGCGTATTTCTCAACGGTGTCGTCTGTAAGTCCATAATCCCCTAAATTGATTGCGTGTTTTATATCTCCTGAATGTTCCAATGCTACTTGTTTTGTTGCTGGGCATATCCTATCAAGCAACGCTATCTGTAGCCGCTCGTTGCCCTTAATCGCCTGCTGGGTTATAAACTCAAGGAAGTTGAACGGAGTGCCTGATTTCTTGGTTATGCCCTTTTCCACCTTGCGGAGTATATCCATCAGGTCGGAAATCGTGTATGGTGATTTCGCCTTCCCGCGCTTGTTGCCTGGCTTCAAATTAGATAATGACTTTGGATTAAAAGGCATAAATCACCGTCTTTCGGCAGTTCCCCGATTGTATTACCATTTTATAGACATATCGGTTTTGTCCTCTGATATATCTTTATCATAAAAATGCTGAAAAGGAAGAAAAATCGTATTAGGTGGTGTCCATTGCTACCGGAATGATACTATTTCCCCAGTATATAATGCTTGTAAAACTCGCTGTAATCAAAATATAAACCCTTATGATTCCCCTTATGCCTTGTTATATTGTATTCTTTAATTTTCCTCTTGGCTGTGCATAATGAAATCTTAAATGCCGCGGCTATCCCCTTATATCCTCTGAGTAGGTTTTCCGCCTTTATGATTTCTTTTGACATATCTCTTTATCCTTTCTTAATCCTCATAAAGTGTTTTAGGATTTCTTGGGCTAATTCTTTGTTTTCAATATCAAACTGTTTTGACCTATACTTCCGCGCATTTAGTTGCGTTTCAATAATTCCTGTCAACACATCCTCATCTGTTTGGGTGGGGACAGTGTCTATTAAGAACTCTGCTTTCTTTATATCATTAAGACAATGGAGACAGAATACCGGCTTATCCTTCTTGCACCTAACACATTCCTTTTGGGTTATCTTCAAACTTAATAAAACTCCAAATAACACCGCAATAGTGTGCGTTACTAACACCAAGAATACTAAACCTACAATATGTCCCTCACTCATCTCCCTACTCCATTTCTACCCCTGTTGGGGTGGTTTTAAGTTCTATATCGTTTTCTACTTCGTTACCCCACGATTTCCACCCAGTCCTTTTATCTCTGGCAAATAATTCAAGTTTGTGTTGGTTTGGGTATAATCGCTCAATAATCCTATATGCCGATTCTGGTTTCTGGCTATGCCTTTTGACCTGTTCGGTAAAGACAGAATGTATCTTGCCCCTCTCTGCTAATGCCACTGGCGTTAATTTTCCACGATACATATACAGAAGATAGTCGTGTCCGTAGCGTATGGTAAACGCCGCAGGAATACCAGTAACCTTATTCCATATCATTCTGGCGTGAAGTTTATATCCTAAGTTCTCGGCAATATTCTGTGCCTCAAATAAATACTTGTCTATCGTCCATAGAAACATAACACTGTTTGGCTCTGTTATATCAACCGCACTTTTAATAATTCTCTCTATTTCTTCCAAAGATATTACTTGATAGTCAAGTGGTTTACCAGACGAGTTCTCCCTAACATTCTTTTTGCCGCCCTTACTCTGTCTCCACGGAGGGTCAATGTATAGCACAGAGAACTTTCCGTTAAAATCTGACTGTGGCATTAACTCTGGGCGGTCAATAACCTCTATCCCGATTGGAGTTTTAATTCCAATAATCTTTTGCTCACTCATCCCATCCCCCTCTCTATTTAGGTTTTAGTTTTAGTGGGTTTTGCGTGAATATTTCCATAAGCAATTCATTTAACCATTGAGGAGTTTTGGTGGATGTTAAATATTTCATTGCTATCATTTCTATTGTTTCTGTATCAATCTCCACAAACTCCACTGCCTTTGACCTTGCCCACGCAATTAGTTTTTCCTTTGCCCTGTCAGTCATTTCCCTTATCTTATCGTCAGGCGGAAGATATGTCTCTTTGGTACTGTATGAACGTGTTATGTTGAGTTTCTCCCCACGCAGTATCACAGAGAACTCGTGAATCATATCACCCAAAATCTTGCCCACCACCTCATCAGGTTTGGTGGGGGTGGGAATCACAACTGTTTTTCTTAGTTTCTCATTCATATCTATTAAGGACTGCACGATGTCACAATTACCACACAACTTTTCTGTGGTGGGTGGGGTTTCTGCTGGTTTACGGTCAAACCACATCGGGGTTTTTAATATCCTTATCGTGTCTGTCAGAACACTAATCGTTTTACAATCCCTACATTTATCTACCATTAGAGGTGGGGTGGGTGAATCTGATATACAATAATGTTTGTTTATCCTGCCATCTTCCCAATATTCTAATCCGCAAAAATCACATTTTTTCCTTATCTTAAATTCTACCATACACATCCTTTCGTTTAGAGGTGGGGTGGGCTTTCTGCTTCTCCACGATGGTTACTCAGGGCAATTTTCACTCATTGGGAGCTACCCTACAAGCCAGTTGGCTATCGTGTTGCTATCTCACCTCGTCAGGGAGACCTTTCCGAGCACCACCCCACATTCGGGGATTACTATCCCCTTGTTTATTTATCTGTTTGGTTTTGGGTTTAACCGGAACCGGAACCGTAACCGGAACCGGAACCGTCACCGTAACCGGAACCGTCACCGTCACCGTAACCGTCACCGGAACCGTAACCGTCACCGGAACCGGAACCGGAACCGTCACCGGAACCGTCACCGGAACCG
>ERZ1292632.2109-Hain-H43-01um-R2-2109-length-17404-cov-44_pt1 | contig 17404 bp, 18 predicted proteins | sample MGYA00564407_ERZ1292632 | MGnify/ENA primary metagenome ERZ1292632 (study PRJEB36523, sample SAMEA6512637) | groundwater metagenome | collected 2019-01-08 | study: AquaDiva: Metagenomics assemblies of 32 groundwater samples | reverse complement strand
GCTCTATCGGCAGCAATGGGGTTATCGGAGTATTTTTGCGGCATATCCGAAGTATCTAATCCCATTTTTTTTACCTTACCAATCCAGGCATTATATCCGGTTGGACGGTCTTCCTCTGGCAAATTTAAAAGTCCGCCGGCGCCATAATTGATAAATTCTAACTGATTTTTTTTATTGGTCAGCTGTTGGTCACTCAATTTAACTAGGTTTAATTTTGTTTCCGACCCAATCATCCCAGTGGTAGCTTTTGCTTGACCAATCTCTGCCTGAGTCTTCTGTAGCCCAAGCTGAAGCTCTTGCGGAAGAGTTTTTAATTTTTCCTGTGAGGTTGCCGTTTGAGATTGAGTCAAACCTGTTTGAGCCTGCGCAAGACCTGTATCTGCTCGCTTAGATTGCACGTCAGTAATCATCTGCCCGACATTTAACGGTTTCTGCATCGGCGTGCTGCCTAAAATACCCCAATTAACACCACCCATAATAACGCCTCATATTAAATAAACATTCCACCTATTGACCCAATTGCGCCACCTATTTGGCTACCTTTGCTACCAGGAGCTCCACCTACCATACCGCCAATAGTACCAAAAATATCACCACCAAGAGCAGAGCCCATCTGGTTTGCCAATGCCTGTTGTTCCAGTCCTCTGGCATTAGCTTCGGCAGCAGATATAATTGCATTAGCAGCCTGCTCTCCTTGCCCAGTATAACTGCCACCAATTTGAGCACCGGTTCTTTCAGAGACCCCGCCAAGAACTTGACCCGTTTGCCCAGCCATTTGCGCTTGATTTTGGGACGCTTGCCCGCCAAATTCAGCTTGTTTTTGTAATCTATCAAGCCATCCGCTGTATTCGTTGTTGGCTAATCCTTGCCCATAAGCTGTTAACTCCTTCAATAAACCACCACTCCCAATTTGCCCCTTTTGGGCGGCAGAAGCTTCTCTTGCTTTTCTACCTTGATCCATCATGAATTGATAGCCAGGAGATGCTTGGAAAGCACTCACAACTTTGTTTTGTTTTTCGGGACCCTCTAAACCAAGAGCTGCCATGTAGGAATTTAAAGAAGTAGTACCGGCTTGCCGATAAGGATCGGTCATCTCTGCCCCTTTCTCGTAATAACCTCCTATATCACCCTTGGATGTTTTTTCAGCTTCGCCATAAGTATCACGCGCTAGTTGGGCGTATTTACCATATTCAGCCACCCCCTCCTTGGCTCCCGCTGAACGAACACCTGCTGCTTCGCCCGCTTCGTCACTGCCGAAAATACTACTAAACATACCCATATTAAGCTCCCCGATACCATTTTAATGATAAAAAGTCCTGCAATACTTTTTGCGCACCATCTGATGCTTCAGCTACAAATTTAATCAACATCGAACCAGTTTCTATCTGACTCGTGGAAGTTATTACTGTTGCCAAAGGAATGGATGCGGTATTGCTACAAACCATTAATATATGTGTTTTTTGTTTATTTAATCCTACCCTGTAGATAACCCCTTTTAACGTCCAAGTAGCTGCACCAGGGCTTACGGATGCTGTGGAATAAATAATCTCCGAACCAAGATATAAATCCATTCTGCGCGTGCCGCTACCAACCGAAAAACTACCCGCCGCTTCTATTTCTATTTTGTCATTATTGTTTTGGAAAGAACTTGCCGCAAGAGTATAAGACATCAAATCAGAAAAAGATGTATTAGAATTATAAATGAGAGTGCTGTTATCATAAATCGCCGCGCCGCCCCTACCAAAAATATTGCTGCTTCCAATTGGGATATTGATGTTATTGTTAATAGTCGTAGCCGAAACGCTTCCGCCACTAAAACTATTATCCGACATGGTCGCGCCACTTATCGCCCCACCTGTAATAGCAACGTTATTAGCGTTTTGATAAGCCATCGAACCAAGATCAGATTTATTTTCCTTTAAATTTAGTTGAGCCTGTACCGTCGTGCTGGTATTAACCCCAACCAAAGTATTTAACTCATCTACAGAAGCCTTTAACCCAATTAGGTCTGGTATATAAGAATCATAACCACCAGTTCTAGCCCACAAATCATAATCACGACGATACAATGTTTGATCGGTGTAATTTTCTACCACAGGAGGTTCTATCAGCCTTGGGTAGAAATATGGCGACTCATTAGTATTATGTATTGTCGGGGCGCCCTGTGCCATTATGTCCCCTCCACTTCTATGTCTGCAACAGCACCAATAATCACCCACTTAACGGGATCACTCATTCTTATTTTAAAAACCCAATCACGAGCGCTCCCCAAGCGATTCCATCTTACCCTATAACCATATTGACCAATTTTACCAACAGATCGCCACATCTCGTTTGACCAGGTATGCCCGTTATCTTTGCTATACTGCAGCATTACTTCTGGCAACTCTCCTTCACCTGAAACTTCGCCAACAGCGGATTCAAAATCTATCTGAAGATAATTTATAGATGTTATTTTAAGTTCAGATTGGAAATGTCTGGTTGTTCTTTCCCTTATAACATAGGTACTATTGTCTGTATGGTTAGATGTATCGATCTGATAAATATTCCCACTGGCATAATCGCCAACAAGTTGCTTACCCGCAAAACTTGTGAAGCAATTTGGCAGCCACCTGCCCAAATGAGTATCTTCTGTTTCTGGAGAAGTGTTTGATATTGTCGAACCCCATTCACTCCAACTCTTGGTGAGAATATCATACACCCAAGTTTTATCTTCAGTTGGGAATGTTAAAACATAAAAAACATGTGAATCTAATTGAAATATAAATGCCTTGGCATCATTAATTGTTTCATATTTTCCCATTTCAAAAACCATGGCGGAAGTGCTTAATACTTGCGGGGCATATCCGCTCGTAGATACAACAACTGCTTTCCCTTGTTCATTCTTGCTAAGCCATATAATACTGCCATTATCCCCTCTGCAAATACTTTTTGCGGCAGCACATCCATATTCAATCAAAAGGGTTTGCCTGCGCTGGAACGGGAATGTAGCATCGCCAGTGTTATACCAAACTTCCGCTGTTTGGGTACAAAAAACCCACAATTCCTGATGAGAAGATATTAGCGCAACAACGTTATCAGGTCGACCGCTGGCTGATTGGAATGAAAGAGCAGAAATATTTTTTGGGTCTAATAATTCAGTCCTCCAAATCTTTTGAGAGTCACGTTGTGGATATAAAAAATAACCATCTTGAAATTCCACAGTGCCTGGAGGAATAAAATCAGCATCAGTTATATCTGAAAAAATATTTGCTGGATTAGCGTCTAGACCCGTCTTATACTCATGGACATAACCAAAAAAACCATCAACAATCATGGCGTCCTTGCCATTTACCCTAATTGTTACGGCTCCAGTACTTGTATTTAAAGTGCCAAGCGCTTCTCTTGAACCGGTGGAGCGGAGCCAATATAACGTGTTATCAATAACGGCATAACACATATCATTCATCGAAAACAACTCTCTTACCTCTTTTTGAGAGGCTGTTCCGGCTGAAAAGAGAGTAAGTCCTGGGCGCGGATAAAGATTTAACGGGAACTTACCGGTAACATCAGAATTCAAATAAAAGTTAACGCAGTTTTGTAGGTCTACTTCAACCGAACTGTCTTTATAAGCCGATCCTACAATTGGTATTATCATCGCCAACCTCTTCTATCTGGTCGGATATAAATAGAAGTCATTTCGTTGTCAAACCTTCGCAGTTTTTCTAAAGAAACTTGTGCGTCTTGGACCAATGCCGTATAAGTTTGCCCGTTTGATTTACCAAAGTGCGGAGATAATTTTACCGCCAAACAAATCACTATAGTCTCCAACCATTCATTCGGGAAATCAGGATAATCCGAGAAAGTATCAAAATTTTCTATCATTTTGGTGTAACTTAACTCAAGGATTATATCTTGGACATTCGACGGTACCGGCCATACTCTTAAAATTCCATATTTATTATTTGGATTATAATTATAAATGGTCGGATACCCTTGACTGAACTTATTTGGCAAGTCGTTGTATCCTTCATAAGAAGTTTCAAGCATCGGGATCCAGCGAATAGAAGAGCTATTTTCTATGGCAGTAAAGTTTTCTACTCTTCTTACACCAAGTATCTGCAATGGTTTATCCATCAAGGTCTGAAATGTAAAAATCTTTTTTCCAATGGCGGCTGCTCCTGTAAGCGGAGCAGTGATGTTAAAATGAGTACTGTCAGGCGCGCTCACAATCGTTGTCCATTGGATTGTTCCATCATCCAGAGAAATACCAATATAATAGCTCGCCAAGGCTATTGCTGAGCTTGTCACAACAAGATTGGTTGCGCCAACTGCTGCAGCAGTAGTTAAATCTGTCAGACTATAGTTTTCTGTACAATATGTTGTTGTCGCCCCTGATACTCCCGTTATATTCCCAAGTAAATATGTTGCTGAGTCAATATAATAATTTGTCGCGGGGGCGTATCTCATAAACAACAAAGCAACCGATTTTTTCCATAGATGGATTCCGTCAGCCTGCCATGCCTTAATCATACGGTTAAGTGTTCTTGCTCCCAACTCAATATCAGATAAAGATGGCGTTTCTCCAACACCATAGGCTCTAATCATAGAGAGTGCATCAGAGACAATCTCATTTCTGGGTTCATTAAAATTTATCGTTCCAGAAGTCATCTTAACTCACAAATTTATACGGTTGTTCTTTTCTGTTAATTGGAACATTTTGGTGATCTATTTTGCCAGTAACAAAATCTTGCGGATGGCGCGTTTCAAAACAGGGTGTTTGGCAAACAAACAAATTGTCCCATTCCATAACGCACTGACTCGCCTTGCGCCTTCTTCCACACCTATCACAAATCACATTCCAATCACCAGGCTTGAAATATGGTTTCATTAAACACTCTTTTTAATAACGCTCATGATAATGGTAATGTGGTCGGTATTAGCAGTAAAACCATTGGTACTAATTAAAATATCACCAGTCTTCCCAACAGCGGAATCATTTGGCAAATTATATAACTCATGATTTCCATCATTCATCTTGATAAAAGAAGGATGGTCTTGAACCAATCCTAATGCAAAAAGATCAGTGGTTGCGTCCCATAAGATTTTCGCAGAACATCCAACACAAGCATAATCAATATACTCAATGCCATTGTGAGTAGTAGGTGAAACATAAGCAGAAGCATCATAAATAATCTGCCCGTTTAATTCTCCAGTAACTCCGTCACACTGAGCAGTAAACTTGATAATGGTTTTTCTTGTATTATCGAGCAGGACTTGGGTAGCAATTGTATGAGCCATAAAGAATCCTCGTTATTTTTTCTTACTTTTGGAAACGTTTTTGGCAAATACCGCTTTTTTCTTCATCGAACTAGAAGCTTTGCTTTTTGGAGTTAAAACTTTATTCGCAAACGACAGTGCACTTTCTCCCACTTTTTTTGCGGCTTTTGAAAAAGAACCAATAGTACCGGAACTTTTCATTTTTGCTTTTGCTTTTTGTATCCATTTTTTCGCCATTTCATTTCTCCCGAAGGAGGGAATAGTTGTATTTCAAACTATTCCCTGTTTATTAATTAACATTAAAGAGCCGATACAATCGCACCTGCCGCTAAACGTTTAAATTTAATATAAACATAAACGGTACCACCGGTTGCATCGAGTCCAGTCGCCTGAATTTTTATTCTCTTTCCTTCTTCAAGAATAGTCCTAACTCCGCGAACTGTTGCTTTATGCAAGTCAACCGTAGTATTAGGACCAAGATTAGCAATTGCTTCTGCCCAAATAATTGGCGCACCATCAGTATTATCAGAAAGAATGTTAATATTGGTTGATGTAGCGACTCCAGTAACATCATTTTTGACAATGACATCTTCTACTGATAATTCGCCACCTGAACTTATAGTGGTTAAATTAGTAGCAGTTGCCACATCAATATTAGCTGCTAATATGGATTTTTTAACCCAAAATTCAGTACCAATTGCTCCCAGCATACTGCCAGAACCATAAAGTAAAGTCGTTCCGTCAGAACCGATGGCATTAATAATTGATTTTGAATCTGCTAATTCAGCGCCAAGAGCCGTACCGCCAGAGGCAATAAATGCAGCTAGAGAATTTGCCGTTGGATTAGCGGGTAAAGACGCGTCAGCAATATAAGACGTATCGGTTGCAATAGCCTCAGTATTGGTTACATTCTGTTTAGCATATGCCATGAGAGATTCTGTAGCAGAAACAGCTCCTGCCGCAGCCGCATCAGTTTTATTACCGATTACGTCACGCATTTGAGCGTTTGTTACTACATCAGCTCCTGGTACATCATGGAATCCGTCAATAGTAGTTAAGCTAGTTGCAGCCGCCTCAGTATTGGTCACATTCTGTTTTGCATACGCCATTAACGATTCAGTGGCACTTACTGCGCCAGCTGCCGCTGCATCAGTTTTGTTACCGATAACATCACGCGCCTGTGCGTTTGTGACCACATCCGCTACTGGTACATCTTGGAATCCATCTATAACCACTATGGCGGCATCCCGTGCAATACCCTCAGTCACTGTCTGTTTGGCATAAGCCATTAGTGATTCGGTAGCAGAAACAGCTCCTGCAGCTGCGGCATCTGTTTTATTACCAATCACATCGCGCACTTGAGCGTTGCCAGCGGCATCTGCAAGTGGGACGTCATGAAGTCCATCAATTACCGCTATGGCTTCTTGATTAAATTGGTCACGCTCCAACAACGAACCGTTAGCATCAGCCACCACATTTGTAGTTGCAATAGTATTATTTGCATCATCACGACCTAACACTACCAAACTTTCGTGCAATACCAAAAGTTCATCAGCCGTTTCGACATTTACTGAAAATGCCACAGTAGTAAAAGTACCAGTTGTTGATACATAGTCAGTAACCTGACGCACTTCCGTTTCTGGGGCGGTTCCTACAGCATTACTATTTTTGATGACCTGAATATAATATTTGGTATTAAAAAAGTCATCGCCATAACCAGCAAGTTCAGCACTTACTAAAGCAGTAGTACTTGCGACCATTCCAGCATCGCAACTACCGGTAAAGGTAAGAGAAGTAGAGGCTAAAGCAAGATTGTAAACTGCTCTCAAAGCAGCAGCTATAGAAACTCCATTGGCAGGTGCCGCAGCAGATGGGAAGGCAGCAATCCCAGCAGAACCAGAAAGGTCTTGTTTGATGTCTTCGAGTCTTTCCATTACCGAACCATCCACATTCCTTGCAATAGCTGTTGAGTCAAAACCAGTCCGTAACATATCGTCAAGATTGCTACTCGCAACATCAGGAACGCCAATCATGGCTTCCAAAGTTTGGTGGTTGGCGCGAGCTGATGGATCGCCAACGTCAGCCTGGATTGCGTCAATTTTACCTTCGATACCACTAGCAAGAACGGAACCAATTGGGTCTCCGCCGCCACCATTCGCATTAAATCCTTCGCAATCATTTTCCCAATTCAATTGCGCCAGACTTGAAACATAGGTAGTACCAGAAGCAATACGAACAAGTACGTGTTTAGCCCATCCAGTAGAACTTGCGTGCAAACCAATACCAGGGATTGGACCCGCATTTACGCTTTTAATATCGCAATCAACAATCCTTAAATTAGTAATTGCCCCAGCAGTCATTTCAATTGGATAGGTTCCGAAATCACCCAAAATATCTACATCCTCCAATACCACGTTGGAAACCGCCGCTGATATTTGGATGTTTGATTGTTTTTGTGTGCCGGCTGACCCAGTGAAATATTTCCAACCATGAATTTCAATGCCCGAAGCAGAACCATTTGCAACCAAAGCATCGGTAGTTTGGATCGCGGTCGTATCGTAGTATTCGGCATTGTAAATTTTGCAATTTGCAGCCTGAACAGCAACTGGACCAGTCAACGCGTCAATACCAGCCACAAAGCGTGGGTTGATAATGGTAATGTTGGCAGCAGTAACAGTTAAACTTGCAGTAGGAGCGGTCGTAAAGTTTAAAACGGCTCGGTTCGCACCTTCGCCCAAAAACTCAACGACTATACCGGCAATATTTAAATCAATACCAGCAGCTCCGATAACATCCTCATCGTGTCCCGCACAAAGATAGATTTTATCTCCACGATTAGCGGTACAACGAGTGACAGCATAAGCTAGAGTAGCAAACGGACGTTTGGATGTACCGGAATTGGCATCAGAGCCATTTACTGAGTCAACCCAAAATGTTTCACTTAGTGTATTAGAACGAATATCAAACGGAATATTTTTGATGCTAACACCATGCTCAAAACCGTGATTAAAACTAGACACATTCATATATTTCTCCAGATTTTTCTACAAACCCAGTTGGGTTATTTCTAAAAAATTGTAGTTCAAACCAAATAAATTAAGGGGATGGGATTGCCATCCCCATTAAAATTAAGCACCTTGTGACCCTAAAACCGCCCGAGGATCAGTTGCACCAAAACTATAGCGCTCGATATAAGAAAACTTCGCATTTTTAGTATCGAAGTCATTATCCATATCAAAAGTTGGTTCCATGCGTTGGAAGAACTGCAAACCTTGTGGGCAATCGGTTTGAATAAACCATGCATCAGGATCAGTCAGATAGTGATTCACAACATAACCGCCCGGTAACATACCGTTGGTATACATGGCGTTAATGTCGCGCTCTGCTGTTGCAGGACGTAATGGATTTTTCAAAATACGGGCTGCTTCAAAGTCAAGTGCCGGTGGAACAATCAATTTCATTCCAATGATGCGTTTACGAAGACCAGCATCGTTTCTGAAGTTTTGAATGGCGATCAAACCATCTTCAAGAGCTGCCTCAGAAAGGTCGACGTGGGATGTAGGAATGTTGGAGAAAGTCGACCCAGTAATTGGGTGATTGTTAGCACAAAGAGCAACACCATCGCCATACAAATATGAACTACTAAATGCGCGGTTTAAGATGTTAGCTCCGATAGTCTCTTTAGTTTGTCGACCCGAAATTGCTAATTGTTTAGTACGGAAATCAGCAAATTTTGGATATAGGTTGTCTTGAATTTCTTCCATCGTGATGATGTATCCAAGAGCATAAGTGATATTCAAATAACGCTGGATATACCCTTGGCGCATAGTTGAATAAGTAATACCTTCACCCTGGGTTTTAGCAATAGCCATCCCAGTGCCACTAACCAAAATATCTTCTTCATAGTTTTTATCAGAAGTTAATGATTCAAAAATATCAGAATATTCTGGTGGATATTCATTATAAGTGTCACCAAAAAGCGCTCTTATACCTGGGAATAAGAGCTTAGGAAATGTACCGGTTGTAATTACGCCTGACATATTAGTTTCTCCGAAAATTAATCTTTAATTGTTAAACAGCAGTGGTTACTTTGTACTGGTGCATATTAGGGATGCAAACAACTTTTGCATAAGCGCCCCACTCATTGTCTTCCGCTGGATACAAGCCAATAACGCGGAATTGTTTGTCATTTCCAGCAGTCGAACGATCTAATTGCATCGCAGAAATCCCAGTAATTGTAGATCCTGATCCAACGGTAACATTGTAGGTTTGGCCAACGTCGCCAGCTGCTGGGGTGCCATTCATTTGCATGATGTATTTGTAGTTAGGGTCGACGGATACATAAACAACACGTGCAGTTGAAGCAGTACGATGAAGAAGGGTTAAATTGGTAGGATCTTCTTTAAAGGAAGACGCAGTGCCAATCATAGTGTCACCAGCTGCCGCCTGGGCAACAACAGGATAACTTACGCCATTAATCGCAGTTGACTCACCGGTCATTTTTAAAACATCACCAACAAATGCCGTAACGTTGTCAGTCGCAACAAACGCCATGGGTATGAGGGCGCCGCTTACGGGAGCGCCAATAACGCTACCATAAAAACGAGCGCCAAAAATATAACTTGAATTAGCCATTTAAGACTCCAAAAAAATAAATAAAATTGTGAAAAATCTTTTATATAAAAAATTGGAAGGTTTTTGCGCGATAACCAACCGTAACGCTTGTTGGCTTACTAAATGGCTAACTGATGTGCTTTCTAATTATGGGAAGACTATTTGTCTCTATAACCTACCGGAGAACCGCCAACAACTACCGCCTGAGGCACATATTGGTTTTGGTCTCTTTTCAAAGAAGTCAATGATTCCATTTGGTCATCGAGATCTTTCATTTTTGCTTCTTGATCAGCTCGATAAAGCTCTTCTGGTATATCCATTACTATTCCTTGTTCACCAGACGAAGGGTTGAGGGTGATCGTTTCATAGCAACCAATTTTTCTCAAATCTACTTCTTCGGGTTGTGGAATATCTTTACGCTGACGAGGAACATATCCCGCCTTCATAAGTCGCTCTAACCATACCGGACGAGCCACGACAATTCTAGTTACAAAACCCTTTCTTAATTTCACGCCAAACGACAATAATCGTTGGTCATGAACTGGAATTCTTACTGGTCTCTCTATGTTTCTTGTGTTGCTATCATCTGCTGGTCGTTCGCGTCCTAAAACAACGTCTTCTCGTTTTTTAGGGCGTCCTAACTTGCTACCTATGGGCTTACTTGAATCATCATGGATACTATAACCTTGCTTAACTTCTTTTGTCAAATCGTTCATATTAAAATACTCCCGTTTCTTTTAGAGTTTTTATATACTGGTCAAGCGGCATCTTGTATCTTTTGGCAAACTCCACAACATGACTGCGGTATGTAACAGGAACATCCTCAACCCCAAAAGAACCTTTCTTTGATGGTCTTGATGCGGCGCTTACACTTGTTGTTTCGATTATTCGACTGTTTGCAATGGGAATTCGCGCAAATCTATGCGGAAACTCATCTTCGATTTTGCTTTTTGCAACATTTAACACTTCTGTCATGGGAACCTCCGGATTGTCAAGACGATATTCTTCTGCATAATGTCTCATTTTAATGGTCATTTTTTTGTTTTCTGGACTGCTATCATTCGCCCAATGAGAATTTTCCTCATTCCACGATTTGACCACCTCTTGTTCTGGGTTTTGACGTAATTTTTCGATTTTTTGGTGGTTTTGGGATATGGCATTTTGTAATTCGTCTGCTCTTTTTTCATCACCCGCCCTAATCGCCTCGCTTTTGGCTACCGAAAGAACGGATATTTTTTCTTTTTCTTTTTCTTCGACCATATCAACTAACATTTTGGTTTGGTTGAGCACGATTTTTCTTAAATCCCTTAATTCATTGTCACGATTCTCCTTAATAATCTTACCGCGCTCGATATATTCAGAAGCGGGTCGCCAATTATTAGGATTGCCGTCATATTCTTCTTTCGGGCGCCAACCTTGCTTTTTAGCTTCATTTTCAATATTTACCTGATTATCGTTTTCTGAATTATCTTCATGGGTCTCGATAACTTCAGATTGTTGTTGAGGTTCACCAGCTTCAGATGATTTCTTTGTCTCATCTATAACCTTCGAACCAATACCTACTACTGTCATTTTTTCTTACTCCCATTTTTTGGTTCTTCAATACTTACATTTTCTTTTTCGAGCACAAAACAAACTTCGACATCGTTAATGCTGCGATAGGTAACTCCATCAATTTTTTTATCAAGACCTGCGTATCTTGGAAAACCAATAGTATCTCCAATCTTAAACCATTTTTCCTTGAAATCGCGGAAACATTCGGGTCCAATATCAACAACTACACCATAATCAGCACCTTTTCTTTCTCTTTCTACAAGGTCTTGAGGCATGATAATGCCGGATGCTGTTTTTAATTCCGGAGGCACCTCTAAAGCAACTATTACTTTGTAATTAGGCGCTTTTACTGGACATTTTTTGTTAGCCACGTTTTTCATCCTCGAATTGATATTGAATCATTTGTACTGGGTCTGAAACTCCCAAAGCACCGACACGACACATAAGCTGTTCAACGACGCTTAATGGAGAATGAGAATCAAACCTCAGCATTGTTATGCTTTCAAGAATGTCTTTTTTTTGCTTTGCTCCTAATGCCAACAAAACCTTAGTTACTGGATTTTCTTTCCACTCATGGAACATAAGTTCTGTTATCTCAATATTTTCTATTCTCATTATAAACCCTCATTTATTAATTTCTCTGCTAACTGTGGGGACGCTTTTTCGCGCCCTTCCATTAAACTTCCAGAATCTTCTGGAAGAATTTGGTCTTGTAATATTCCTGGAATGCTACTATTTTGTGGTACCCCAGATGCACCAGGTGGCAATTGAGGAGCACCATCTGGGATAGAACCGCCCGCTCCACCATCAGGAGGTTGCGCCTGTTGGTCTTGTTGACCCTGCGCACCTGCATTCTGCTGCCCCGTATCATCTTTTAAAGCCATTTGTGTTTCTGGTTCTTGAGCAGCAGCCCCTTGTTCTTCTACATTTTGTGCTGCATTAGCTGCACTATCCATAATCGCTTTTGCTACTTCTAACTCGTGCTGAAGTGCTTTTAGGTTTTGGTCTGTTACAACCTGGGTAAGATCCATCTGTGTTTTAATCCATTCAATAGTGCTAGCCATCTTCATACTGGCAGCTTGCGCTGCAACTTGGGTAGCATTAACATGTAATTGGTTTTGAGATATTTGTGTTTTAATAGCCTCAGCTTCACGCTTCATCATGATTTCATTTGTTTGCATTTCAAGTAGTTTGGTTTCAGCCATTATCTTTAATACGTCTGGCGGTGGTGGGGCTTTTGGGTCGGGTGGTACTATAAAACTATTTATGTCTGGAATACCAACAGCCTCCATATAAAATTTAATTACTGCGGAATGGTTAAGGAGCGGATCGTTCCCAAGAGCTATCATCGCTTGTGCTTTAGCAAGTCTTAATGCTTGAGATGACATGTTTGGATCAGCAACTGGATAAATAGCAATTGCTTCCATCTTATAAAACCGTGGGTCGATATAACCAGTTTTATCCATGTGGCTAAAGTATCTTGGCTTCTTGATATACTTTTTGTTTAAATCTGCCAATAAACTAAATTCTTTTTTTAAACTTAAATAAAGACGTTTTTGGATGACGCTATAAATTTTCGTTCCTTGTTCTACGAGCAATAAAGCGGTTGTTGCAGGAACATTTTGTGCTGATTGCTGCCCTTGCATAATATCAGATACAGAACTTAATTCGCGAGCTGCTTGAACCAACATTCCCAAAAGTTGGTATAATACAGATGATGGCTCCTTCGCTGGGATTGGTACAATGCTTTGTGAAATGCTTGTCCCAAGGGGTGCCGTGACATGCTTCCACTCACCATTTTTTATATTATAATCCCCACCCTTCCATCTTAACCTATCATCAATAAAACCGCCTTGTGTGTTGGCTAAAGTACCTGAATCAATCAATTGGTTTAGAATTGAGTTAACAGATTCATTGAGCGGATATAAAAGATGCGCAAAGCCAATACCATAATACGTTCCATCCACCGGACGAGAAAAAACAAAGTCAACATACATCTCTTTGCGTTTTATTTTAATAATTTCTTTACCGTCCATAACGAAAGAGTCTGAATCATAGTTTGCTACAATCCTAACGACCTTTCGGCTGGACTCATGCACAGTTACGATATATGGCTCTTTATATCCGTCACCATCTAAGTCTAAGTATCTTTGTTGTTCAATGAAGGTAGCAAATCGATCCTTGTCAGATGAATTGTTATAATCTGGATATTCACTTTGCTGCGAAGGGAATAGCTTATTAGTACCGTCACCTGGGTATATTACTGCATTATCTTTTTTGTCATCGCCTTTTTTAAACAATTCTAAGAATATTCCTGCGGTCTCTCTTTCCTTGATTTCATTCGGATATAATTCAACAACATGCGTAATGCGTTGCGCACGTTGCAAATCCTTGATGTTTTGATTTACGACAATCTCATGAGGTAAGCACAAATCAATTGCTGGTTTGTCATCAATAGGATTGTAACAAACCTTAACAAAAGCATGTCCAAATAAAGGAAGTAACATTAACAATCTATCTAAATCTGCTTCCCAATTCGGTATATCTTCTAAGAGCTGAAACGACATGTGTCTCGCGATCATGTCAGCAGCTACATTAAGATTGGACTTATCTTTAATCTCGGCAAATACAGCGGTTTTTACTACATTTGATCCCTTGATAATTTCTGGGTACATGTGAGAATTAAACTGCAAACACCCAATCGAAAGTAATGGATATTTTACATTAGAGGCGCCTTCCCATGGCTCTGACTTTTTCTCAATCATTTGTTTGGCGACCGGAAGTGCTTGGTCGATCGTATTCTTCCATGTTTCCCTTGAGTCATCGTCTAGTTTGTATTCCTCTAATACGTCTGTACTAATTTTAACTAACTCTTCGTCCGTTAGTCCTTCAGCGATGTTTTTTGACTCGATAAATCCTTTTAGTTTTTTTAAATCAGCCATAGCCTCAATATCCGGTTATTTTGTTGCGACCAACGCCAGTACCACTTTTTGGAAAATTTTGGCGATATTCTATGTAATTATTGCTATTATTCCACGATGTTTCTGTAATTGCCACTTCTATCCCACTCATAACCCCATACCTTGTTGCATCCATGGTGTGGTCATCTTCTTTAAGAATTTTAACAATACCAGAGCGCGATTCCTCTCTTCGATAAAGTCTTTTCTCGCGAAACCAATTGATACAGGTTTTGAAAACCTTTAATCTACCCGAACTCAACCTCTGAAAGACTGCCAGTGTTCCAGCCTCGATACTATTATCTGCTATGTTTAAATTTAAACCAAATCTTGTGTAAATATCCATTAAACGCTCTCCATCCTTTTGACTGGCTCCCGCAGATGCTGGATCAACTACTCCTGGAATCCATGAGCCACGAGCCGTAATTGCATCGGCATGAATCGATGGCTCGCATTCGCCCCGATAATATTCACTATAAATATAAAGCACATCCGATTCTCGGTCTAGGGCAAACCAAACCCCAGCGGTCACTTTCCACCCCACATCCAGAGCAAAGAATCTTGCCCAATGAGAAGGAATTTCAAATGGATCACAAGCAATAATTTCTTCTGGGACTGGGTAGATCTCGCCCATACCAATTTGGGGAACGCCTTTGGTTCGAGCTGATCGCTGATGCGGTGGAATGGAGTCATAGAGTAAATCTTTCTCTTCTTTAGTTAGATGCGGTGCCTCATCCCATTCGATCATGACTAAAAACTTCTTCCGGTTGTCCGTATCTATGCGTCCACCAGGTAAAAAGGACATGACAACTTCTGATAGTCCCTTAAGCGGAGTAAATGTGCAAAGAACGATCCCACGGGTCGTCATCGTCCGAACTAAACATTCAGAATAAATCGGCATCGGTGGTTCTTCATCCAACCAAATAGCATGCTTTTCAGTGCCCATGAACGACTCAATACCCTGGTCATAAGCCTTAAAACTAAGAAGACTAATTCCACCTGATACGTGCTTTACCCAAACATCCGAAATAGCATCGGAAACCCCAGCCTTAGGCGTTGTTCTTATTATACTTTCAGCCGGAATCATGCCGGTGCCTGGTTCCGCAAAACTCCCTAACAAGCTTGCCTGCAAAATGTTTCTTGTTGTCTCGGAAGTCTGCCCCGCCACCCAAATCTGGGTCGGCGTATTAAACCTTCTACCCGTCCACCAAAGAGGATAATCACCCGTCGCATGTGTCATCACCTCAAACGCTCCGGTTACCGTCTTCCCTACACGATTACCCGCCAGCATTACCCTTTCCTTATACTTGGCTCCTGCCGCCATGAATGCTATGTGCTTTGGATATAACGATCTTCTGAATTGACCTTCGTCAGGAAAGAAAGACTGCCTCTTATTCGTCTTAACGCGCTTGGAATGCTCCGTTATGAGCTCTACTAACTCCTGATCGGGAATAATCTCACCCGTCGCGATTAACTCCGATATTTTCTGTAACGGTAGTGAAGCTCCCATCTATTGTCTCATCTTTTTTGTGCTCTATTTGTTGGCGATCCCCTTGCAATTTCTTTAATTCATCAATCTTTCCTAAAGTTCTTGCAACTAATTCATTGTTCGATAAAGCATTATAAGTCGTAGTGGTCGCGTTAATATTCTTCACATCAGCATATTCATCCTTGAATACATTCCTGAACATGAACGCTAATGTCTGTCCACCAAAGTTTTCAATCTCACCCTTAATCCCATCTCCCATAACCTTTTCCCAATACGCCTGGAATAAAGTCATGCCATACTCGTGCGCCTCATTAAACAATGGGAAAGTACCGCGCCACTTATTATAAGTGCCCCTCCCAATCTTCAACTCACCACACACCTGCGAAATCGTATACCCACGCCTAAAACAATCTATCATCTTCTTCGGATGTGTACTCGGGTCAAACTTAGAATTCCAGGCTACCTCCACGTAATAAAACTCCTTATCTGGCTTGATGTAACTATACTCTCTAATCTTCTGTACAATAAAACCAAATTCAGGGTGATTATCCCCTAACTCAAATAACTTCTTCTGTGAAATACCTAATTTACTACATAAACATGGTATCTCATAACCATACTCTAAACAACTCTTGGCTATCCCAATGTGACGCTCTTCGTCATACTGTATGTCTACCATTTGGCTATTTCTTGGTTTGGATTCATTACTCCCACCTTCTTGTATCCATAAGCAAATGTGTACTCCTCATCCCTATCCTTGTTTGTCCTTATACTAACGCGCGCAATAAATGGCTTCTTATGCAATATCTCTGTTTCTGTAATGCTATCAAGGTTGAAAATCTCACACAATGTGTTTAACTTCTTCACTCCTAAAGCTAATGCCTTTAAACTCTTATGCCTCAAATAAATAGTATCTCTGAATCTACAATTCTGATGCTTTCCACTAACCACCCTGAAAATGAACGTAATCCTATCGTAACCCGTGGTCCCTTCCCCATACGACTCAACGATCTCAACAATGTAATCCCCATCCGGAATAACATCAAAAACCACTATACTCTTAGCCTTGAAATCAATCGCTACCATCTCGCCTCTCCCGATTTTTTCCACGACGTAATGCCCATATCAACCTCAATGTTAATATGTATGATTTGAATCTCTCAAACATCTCTTACTTCTGACAGCTTCTTTTCTTCTTTTTCATCTGCTTCATCACCCCAGATTTAGCCATGTCAGCCTTCTGTGCAGCTTTCGGTGATACTTTCTTCGCCATATAATTAACTCCTCATAGATTTCTAATAAAGGCGTAAGGCTTCTATATGCGCCCTACTCAATAATAATATCTTACAAAAGCGTTGCATTGCAAGAAATCATTTAAATACTTTCTATGATGCTACCAGTTTAGGTGATAGAAGCCCATTGGTAGCGGTGCCACGATATGAGCCGCGTATGTTTCTGTTACACCACACCGCATTGCCGAACTGCCAACTCCTCTACCCCTCACCCGTTAATCGCCATAATAATCTATATA
>ERZ1292632.2107-Hain-H43-01um-R2-2107-length-17411-cov-19_pt1 | contig 17411 bp, 21 predicted proteins | sample MGYA00564407_ERZ1292632 | MGnify/ENA primary metagenome ERZ1292632 (study PRJEB36523, sample SAMEA6512637) | groundwater metagenome | collected 2019-01-08 | study: AquaDiva: Metagenomics assemblies of 32 groundwater samples | reverse complement strand
CCGATTACCGCTCTTACCGGACTTTCACGCGCCGAAAAACGGCTTTTGATTGAAAACGGCGCGATTTCCGTTGATAAAATCGTATCGGACCGCCGATTGCTTGACCCTCTGCACCTTTCAAGCGGGCGAGTTGGGGAGATTCTTGCAGAAGCTGAAGGTCTTCTAAGTATCTAATTAACGCCAAGAGCTTTTTTAAATTCTTCCATATCATTAAAGTGGTGTTTGACACCTTTAATTTCTTGATAGTCTTCGTGCCCCTTGCCGGCGCAAAGTATTATGTCCCTTTTCTGTGCTAATTTAATTCCCTCTAAAATTGCTTCGCGGCGATTTGAAATTGTTTTTACTTTTTTTAAGTCCTCGTCAGACAAGCCGCTTTTCATTTGTTCAAGAATCTTTTCCGGGTCTTCACTTCTTGGATTATCCGAAGTAAAAATCGCGATATCAGAGAGCATGGCCCCAATATTGCCCATCACTCTGCGTTTCATCGGGTCGCGGTCGCCGCCGCAGCCGAAAACCGAAATAACTTTTGAACCGGCAAATGTTCTGACAGCTTTCAACACGTTTTCTAACGCATCAGGCGTGTGAGCGTAATCTACAATAACCATAACTCCGTTTGGAGAAATAAAATGCTGAAATCTTCCAATCGGCGGTTCTATGTCTTTTAAAATTATATTGACTTTCTCCGTATCAAAACCAAGCAAGTTACTTGCGCCCCAGACCGCGAGCAGATTGTAAGCGTTGAATTTTCCCAATAGTTTTGAGTTAATGCCCGTTCCATTAAAGACTATGTCCAAACCGTCAAATTTCATTTTTTTTATTTCTCCATGAAAATCCTCGTTCTCGTTAAATCCGTAAGAAAATTTATCCGCTTTTATTCCCTGAAGCATTTTATTTCCGTATTCGTTATCGGTATTAGAAAGAGCAAAAGCTCCAGCCGGAAGCATTTTAAAGAATTTCTTTTTGGCCCCAAGATAGTTCTCAAAGCTTTTATGATAGTCCAAATGGTCGTGCGTTAAATTGGTAAAAATCCCGCCGATAAAATGCACTCCCAACACGCGATTTTGGTCAAGTGCATGAGAAGAGACTTCCATAAAAACGTATTTACATCCCGCGCCCGCCATTTCCCTGAAAAGTTTGTTTAAAGAAATGGGGTCAGGGGTAGTATGCGTAGTCGGTCTAACTTTTCCTGCAATGATATTCTCTACGGTAGAAATAAGTCCCGCTTTATATCCAAGTTTTGTCGCGATTCTGTATAGCAAGGTAGCCGTTGTCGTCTTACCATTCGTTCCTGTAATTCCGACGACACTAAGACCGCGAGAAGGGAAGCGGTACCAGACTGCCCCAATCCCCGCGAGAAAATAATGATAATAAGGCTGGAGTGCGGTAAAAAGCGCCTTAGGCAAGAGTCGTTTAATCGTTTTAAGTAATTTTTCCATGCGTGTTATAGTAGCTTATCATGTGTGGAATCGCAGGAATAATAGGTCGTTCCGAAACTCCAAAAGAGGCTCTTGACGAGATGCTCAATCGCATTGTTCATCGCGGTCCTGATGACTCCGGAACATACGTTGACGCTGATATCGCTCTCGGGATGAGGCGGTTGAGCATCATTGACGTAGAGGGCGGGAAACAGCCGATTTCTTCAGAAGATGGCTCGCTCATCATAGTTTTCAACGGAGAAATTTATAATTTTAAAGAGCTGCGGGAAGAATTGCTCAAAAACGGCCATACATTTAAAACAAACACAGATACAGAAGTAATTTTGCATTTGTATGAAGAGAAGGGAGAAGATGTTGTGAAAGAGCTTCGCGGAATGTTCACTTTTATTATTTATGATATGAAGAAGGGAAAAGTATTTGTCGCTCGCGACTTCTTCGGCATTAAGCCTCTCTATTATTTGAAAAAAGACGGCGCGATAATCGCGCTGGCATCCGAGATTAAAAGTCTGCTCTCGTTGCCGGAATATAAGAAAGAAATAAACGAAGAGGCGATTTTTCATTATCTCTCGTATCAATACAATCCGCTCAAAGAAACTTTCTTCAAAAACATTTATAAATTACCACCAGCAACATATTTAATTATAGACGCAAAAACGGGAAAATTTGAGGAAAAGAAATATTGGAACTTCTCGTTTAATCAGGATGAAAATATGCAGGAAAAAACTGGTACGGAAAAACTCTTACGAACTCTTGTTGATTCAGTACAGCACCATCTTATAAGCGATGTGCCGCTCGGAGCGTTCTTAAGCGGGGGAATAGACAGCGCGCTTATTGTCGGGGCCATACGGAAAGTGCATCCGAACGGCGAACTTAAAACTTTTACAATCGGCTCAAAAGAAATAAACGAATTTGCAGAAGCCAAAGAACAGGCGGATGTTCTTAAAACGACGCACACAGAAATTTTGTTAAATCCGGATGAATATTTTGCAGAATTGCCCCAAATAGCATGGCACTTTGACGAACCGGTCGCAGATCCGTCCGCTGTCGCTCTTTATTTTCTCGCGCGCGAGACCAGTAAGCATGTGAAGGTCGTCCTTTCAGGCGAAGGAGCCGACGAGCTTTTCGGCGGATACGGTATCTATCGCGAGCCATTCTCTCTTGCGAAGTTCAACCGCGTGCCGAAAGTTTTGCGCTCGCTGATTCTTCTTCTCACGCGCCTTCCGATAAACGCGCGGGGATTCAATTTCTTGCGCCGATATCAGAAAAAACTTGAGGAAAGATACATAGGGAACGCGCATATATTTTCTACAAAAGAAGCAGAGGAAATTTGGAGAGGGAAGCTATATGCGCGGATGAACCTTGACACTTTTTATCACCAAGCAAAAAATTGTTCCGATTCAGAGAAGATGCAATTTATAGACATTAATACTTGGCTCCCCGGAGATATTTTGGCAAAAGCGGACAAGATGACGATGGCGCATTCTTTGGAACTTCGTGTGCCGTTTTTAGATAAAGAGGTCGCCAATTTCGCCAGCACTATTCCAGACGGCCTTAAATATAAAAATGGCACGACGAAATATTTACTGCGCAAAGCGTCAGAAGGCCTAGTGCCGAAAACCACTCAAAAACGCAAGAAATTGGGTTTCCCGGTGCCGCTTGCGCAGTGGCTACGCTCGCGCACTGATTGGCAAAAAAAACTCCTCGCGCACTCGTTCATTACGTCGCGTTTCAATATAAAAATAATTAAAAAGCTTATTGATGCCCACGTTGCTGGCAGGGCTAATAACGCGCGCAAGCTTTTTATATTTATTATGCTCGCCGCGTGGTACGATGCATTTTATGGTGGTAACAAGTAAAAAAAGATACGGAAATCTGCCGTTTGATTCTGCATCTGCAGAGCCGTTTAAAATAAGCAGAACCAAACTGGATACTTTCATAGAGTGCCAGCGCTGTGCCTTTTTGGACCTGAAATTTGGCGTGAAGCGTCCATCAATGCCGGCATTTACGCTGAATAACGCAGTGGATGAGTTATTGAAGAGGGAATTTGACATACACAGAGCAAATAAATCTCAACACCCACTTCTGGCTAAATACGGCCTTGACGCCGTGCCGTTAGATGATGAAAGAATGGACGAGTGGCGTGACGCACTTCGGCGCGGAATCCAGTACCACCATCTGCCGACAAACATTCTCGTGCGTGGAGGTATAGACGACGTGTGGGTAAATCCGGAAGGAGAATTGATAATAGTTGACTATAAAGCTACCAGCAAGAAAATCGGCCCAAGCTCCGAAGATGATTTATATGACTCATACAAGAAGCAAATGGAAGTGTATCAGTGGCTTTTTAGAAAAAATGATTTCAATGTCTCTCCGACAGGCTACTTTGTATACGTGAATGGCAAGTCTGACGCAAAAGCGTTTGACGGAAAACTAGAATTTGATGTTAAACTTATCCCGTACGCTGGTAGCGACACGTGGGTTGAACCGGCGATTTTTGATTTGAAAGAGATGTTGTTAAGCGATGTCATACCGCCGATAGGCGTCTCATTTGGCGGCGGCCCATGCGAATACTGCACCTATCGTGAATCCGCCGGCAAAACACTCCTCGCCGTTCACCAAAACAAAAAACTTGACAAGTAGCCAGAGCACGTAGTATACTTTTGTTCAGAAACATTAACCCGGCTCTTTGTCATTGGGCCACAACCCGGAGGTATCTAATCATGTTGAGAAAAGAAACGCTGTCTGTTGGATTTGCGTGCGCCCTTGGCGCATTCATAGGCGCTTTCGTCGCACTTGAAATCGCAACTCGCTTCGCGTACGGCTCGTGGTTCTGGGGCATTGGCGCGTTGGTTGGCGGCCTTGTCGCATACTGCGCGGTAGACTTTCGTCACTTCTGCGCCGGGATCGCTAACTCATATCACAAAACCATCGTCTGGCGGCCGCATGTTGAGTGGTGGAAAACATATCTCATGTGTGCTTGCACCATCGCAATGTTGCTCACAAGCGCGATGGTCGTGGCACTATTCTTTTCCCTTCTTTCCGATGAGGAATTCCACGGCCCTTCCACTGGCGGTTCCATCTCGATTGCTGTATTAATTGGGTTGCTCGCACTTGTTTTCGGACGGGAGTATGTTCCATCCTATAACAAGTATTCGGATACCACCGAAACCTATCATCAGAAACTTTTGATCGTACGAAGACAGGCCACAAGGCAGGTGTTTCATCTGAGTCCTATCGGGTTGATATATAATCTTGCGAGAGGACTGTCATTTGTTTCTACATTGTTTTGGACAAACAAGATGAAAATGGTTCGCGGCATTGCCGCAGCAGTCAGCTTTACCGTGCTGAAGGTTAAGCAGTTTGCAGTCGACGCGTTCCACTACGTCCATTCTGAACGGCGGAAGATCTGTTTCGTGGATGCAGCTCTAGGTGCCACCGCAGGCTACTTTCTCGGAAGTGCTATCGCCGGTGCGATGATCGGAGCGATCCTAGGCGTCGTCAACTACGAGGTCGTCTCGGTCAGGTGGCTCAAGATCGTCCCTGCCAAGGCGAAGTAACGGGTCGGCAATAAGCTCTTTCAGCCGCGTGCGGTTCTGGTGAAAGCCGGAGCCCGCGCGGTTTTTATTTTTTGTTTCGCACATATCAAATGTATACCACGGTCGTGGGTTTAATTTGATATCCCAATTCTACATAGGATAGGACTGTCCTATGTATTACTGCTATCCAAGACTTGGTGCTATAGCGTCAACTTGTGGATGGTTACCGATTTTGTCTGAGGGCGTATACTTAATACATGAAGAAGAATTTGTTTGCCGGGCGCGTGCTGGACAACGAGTCGCTCATCGCGTATCTGAAAGAGACCGGAGCGATACGGACGGCGGCGGTGGAAGACGCGTTCCGCGCGATTGACCGCGCGCGGTTCGTGCGCGAAGCATCAAAGCGCAATGCATATCTAGATACCGCATTGCCTATAGGCGAGGGACAGACTATTTCTCAACCGACGGTTGTTGCATTGTGCCTGGAATGGCTTGGGGTACAAAAAGGCGACCGCGTGCTGGATGTCGGAAGCGGGTCGGGCTGGACGACGGCACTGCTGGCGCACCTTGTCGGCCCGACCGGTGAGGTAATAGGCATAGAGCGCATTCCGGAACTCGTTTCGTTCGGTTCTGCAAATCTTGCAAAGTATGATTACCAGCATGCACACATTGAGATGGCCGGACAAGAACTCGGCAAACGCGAGGCCGCGCCCTACGACCGCATTCTTGTTTCGGCTGCGGCTGAAGAGATTCCAGATGCGCTCAATGCCCAACTCGCAGACGGCGGGCGAATGGTCATCCCGATACGGAATGCTATTTGTGTTGTGGAGCGTTCTGGCGACAAGTTCAAGACCGTCTGTCACGAAGGCTTCGTGTTCGTTCCGCTCATCACCTAATATTATGCAAGTGAAAATAGAGCCGTCGTGGGGGGAAAAATTGAAAAGCGAGTTTGAAAGGGAATATTTTGCTGATTTAACTGCGTTTGTAAAAAAAGAATATAAAGAGGACGTAGTATACCCGGCACAGAAGAATATTTTTCGCGCGTTTGACTTGTGTCCGTTTAATAAAGTAAAAGTCGTGATACTGGGGCAGGACCCCTACCACGGCGCGAAGCAGGCGAATGGCCTCGCCTTCGCCGTAGAAGATTCACAGACTGTGCCACCGTCTCTACAAAATATATTTAAAGAAATCGCGAGCGATTTGGGCAAACCGCTCGTACACACATCAGGAGACTTAACGCGCTGGGCGGAACAGGGTGTTTTGTTATTGAATGCGACACTAACTGTCCGCGCGCATAACGCCGGTTCGCACCAAGGCAAGGGCTGGGAGCAGTTTACCGATGCGGTTATTCGCGCGCTCTCAGAAGAGCGCGCGGACATCGTCTTTATCCTCTGGGGTAATTATGCCAAATCAAAAGGCGCGCATATAGACAGAACGAAACATCTCGTGCTGGAGGCACCGCATCCTTCGCCCTTCTCCGCAAACAGTGGCTTCTTCGGCTGTAAGCATTTCAGCAAAGCAAACGAGTATCTCATCGCTCATAACCAAACCCCGATTTACTGGCTCTAAATCACTTTACCTTAACGCGTCCTATAGGCTCTACTAAGGTAAACCTATTTTTATTTTTTTATTCAACAACACTGCTACTTATTAAAATGTGCTATATTTGGCGAGTTATGAAGCGCAAGAAATATACGAAAGCCGATTTTGCATGGACAAAATGGACAGAAAAGGATTTCAGACGCATTGTGGCGGACATAATTCTCCGTAAAAAAGAGTCATATGCCGCAATACGAGCAATCCCCGCAGACAAACGTACTTTTGAAAACACGGTCTATGCTCTGGAGACATCCGACGACCAAGCGTCCGATGAAATGAGCCGAATCGGAATTCTGAAGGAAGTAAGCCCGAATCCCAAAATCCGTGCGGCCTCTGCGAAGGTAATTGAGGGATTGCAAAAAAAATATGTGGAAATCGAATATGACCCGCGAATGTACGCGGCGTTAAAAGAGTACGCGAAGAAAAAAGAAAAGCTAAAGGGTCCGGAAAAGCTCTTATTTGAAGACATCATGAAAGGGTATGCGCGCATGGGTTTCGACTTGCCTAAAGCAGGGCTCGCGAAGTTGAAGGCGAATATTAAAATGCTTGGTAAACTTGGTCTCAAATTTGATCGAAATCTAAATGAGTACAAGGACCATATTCTGGTTACAGATGCAGAACTAGACGGACTCCCCTCTAGCTACAGAGCCAACCTGACGAAGGTTGATGAGAAATACAAAGTAACGCTAGCGTATCCAGACGTTTTCCCGTTTATGGCCGGAGCACACGACGAAGAGAAAAGGCGAGAGCTACTTGAAAAATTTGTTCGCAAGGGCGGTGTTGAAAATGTTGCAATTCTTAAAAAAATGTTCAGCCTGCGCACAGAGAACGCACGACTGCTCGGATACAAGACCCACGCGGACTACCAGACAGAATTAAGGATGGCGAAGTCTGCCAAGAATGTATGGAATTTTATCAGAGATCTTGAGAGGCGGACCAAGAAACGCGCGGCGCAGGACCTTTCTATGCTTAAGTCTGACAAACGGCGCCGTACGGGCGATGCAAGAGCTGTTCTTGGCGCACACGACGTCGCATATCTCTTCAAGCAAATAAGAAAAGAGAAATTTGATATTGATTCTGATGTGGTTAAAGAGTATTTCCCATTTGAACACGTTAAGCAAGCAACGCTAGATGCATATCAAAAATTACTCGGGGTCGTCTTCAGGCGGCATTTGGATGTAAAATTGTGGCATCAGGACGCGCAAGTTTATGATGTATGCGATAAGTCCGGCGATTACCTCTCAACGTTTATTCTTGACTTGTATCCGCGAGAAGGGAAATATGGTCACGCCTGCGCATCTGAAATTACTTACGGCCGTCAAGAAGGAAATGAATACCGTGCGCCACTCGCCGCAATGCTCGCAAATTTCCCGAAGCCAAGCGCAGAAAACCCGTCGCTGATGAGTCACGGAGAAGTGGAGACATTTTTCCATGAATTTGGGCACATCATGCACTTCACGCTCACTAAAGCGCGCTATAGAGCACAGTCCGGCTTTAGCGTAGCAATGGATTTCGTAGAAGCGCCGTCGCAAATGTTGGAAAATTGGGTATGGGACGCCGGGATGCTCACACGCCTTTCAAAGCATTATAAGACTGGTCGTTCGATGCCAAAGGATTTAATAAAGAGAATTATCGATGCGCGCCTCTTCGGCGAAGCGTGGAGCGTGCGAAGTCAGCTGGTGCTAGCATCGCTTGACCTTATTATACACACGAAAGGTACTAAAGACCCGGTAGCATTATATGCAGAACTAGACAAAAAACTTATGGGAATAACGCCGCCCAAACGGCAACTATGGATTGCTGGTTTCGGACACATTGCGCACGGGTATGATGCGGGTTATTACGGATACCTCTGGTCTCGTGTTTACGCCGAAGATATGTTCAGCCGCTTTAAGAAAGAGGGAGTGCTTAACCCGAAAACTGGCCGCGATTACCGGCACTGGATTTTAGAAAAAGGCTCTAGTATGGAAGAAATAGACCTCGTGCGCGGATTCTTAAACCGCAGGCCGAATAACAAAGCATTTCTCAAATCAATTGGCGCATAAATTGTGCTATCTTTTTAGACATGACCCCCATTAGAAAGCTCAAAGGCTCGCGTTCAAACGGGGCAAGCGTCAATGAGGTGAGGAGCAAATATTTGGCGTTTTTTAAGGCACGCGGACACGCGGTGATACCGAGCGCGTCTATCGTGCCTGAAAATGACCCAACTACGCTCTTCACGAGTAGCGGGATGCAGCCGCTCGTGCCGTACCTCTTAGGCCAAGAACATCCGGAAGGGAAACGCCTATGCAATTCTCAACTATCATTTCGTGCCGGAGATATAGAAGAGGTAGGAGATAACAGACATACTACATTTTTTGAAATGCTGGGGAACTGGTCTCTCGGCGATTATTTTAAAAAAGAACAACTGCCTTGGGTCTATGAATTCTTAACAGAAGAACTAAAACTCCCTAAAGAGCACATTTGGGTGACTTGCTTTGCCGGAGACGAATCGCTTGGTTTACCTAAAGACACAGAGTCGTCAGAGATTTGGAAAGAAATTGGTATGCCTGAGGAGAGGATACATTTTTACGATGCAAAGAAGAATTGGTGGAGCCGCTCCGGTACTCCTGACAAAATGCCGGCGGGGGAGCCTGGAGGCCCCGACTCTGAAATCTTTTATGAATTCACGAGCGTTGAACATGACCCGTCTTTCGGTGAAAAGTGCCATCCCAACTGCGACTGCGGACGATTTATGGAAATCGGGAACTCGGTGTTTATGGAGTACATCAAGAATTCCGATGGCACGTTCGGCAAACTCCCGAAACAAAATGTGGACTTCGGCGGCGGGCTGGAGCGTCTCACGGCGGCGACACTAGATAATCCGGACATCTTTATGATTGACGTATTTGACGCTACGCGTACTTTGCTAGAAAAGCGTTCAAATAAGCCATATATTCATGTAGGACGTGGTACGTCCTACATGAAATCATTTAGGATAATTCTGGACCACACCCGTGCGGCTTCGGTTATGTTTGACGCAGGACTTCGCCCTTCTAATACTGAACAGGGATATGTTCTGCGCCGTCTTATCCGCCGCTCTATTATAGAAGCCGACAAGCTCGGTATCAAAGAGGCGATACTCGGAGAGGTTGCCGGAGGGCACAAAAATGAATTCAACGCCGAAGAAGCGCAATTTAGGAAAACGCTCGCGCACGGCATGCGCGAGCTAGAAAAGCATGTAGGACGTACCACGTCCTACATGGATCCGGAGGTAGTTTTTATGCTCTATACGACATACGGCTTCCCGATAGAGTTGACTGCCGAGATAGCGAAAGAACGAGGGAAAGAAATAGATTTGGAAGCAGTAAAAAAGAAGCTGGAAGAACATCAGGCGCTGTCGCGCGCAGGAGCGGCGACTAAGTTCGCGGGAGGGCTCGCCGACCACGCGGAACAGACTGTGCGATATCACACGGCTCATCACTTGCTCTTGAAAGCTCTACAAACAGTGCTGGGGCCGGATGTGCACCAACGTGGGAGCAACATCACTAGCGAACGCCTGCGCATAGACTTCAGTTATGGACAAAAAATGACAGACGAACAAAAAAAAGAAGTAGAAAAAATAGTAAACGAACAAATTCAAAAAGCCATACCGGTGGAGAAAAAAATTATGTCCAGGGAAGAAGCCGATAAGCTTGGAGCCGAACACGAGTTCGGGGCGAAATATCCCGACATGGTCTCTGTGTACATTATCGGTTCGTCAATAGAATTTTGTGGTGGCCCGCATGCCGCAAACACTGGCGAGCTCGGCCGTTTTAAAATCCAGAAAGAAGAAGCCTCTTCTGCTAGCGTGCGAAGAATAAAGGCAATACTGGAATAGGTGCTGCGCCCTACGAAGCCTTGGCGTAGTAGGGTAGAATAAAGCGATGAGCCTTGCGAAGTCCATAGTGCTTATAGACATCAGCGCCGATTCGGTTGCGGGCGCGTATGCGCATTATAAAGAAAGCGAGATGCCAACCTTGCTTTATGCGCGCCGTTTGCCGATTGAGCTTCACGACGGCGAACCGCATGAGACGTCTATGTTGCGCACCTTTTCAACACTCGGCAACACTCTTATTCGCGAGGGCGCGCCGACTCTCGCGCGCTCTACGGGAAGCGGGAGCGCCGATGCGATTCTCGTCTCCGTAGATGCTCCGTGGCAGGAAACAAAGGTCCGCACGGAATCTTTTGAGCAAAAGTCCGATTTTATCTTTACGAAAAAAATGGTCGCTACAGTGTTTGAGAAAACAAGCGTTGCGCCTCTCGGGAACGTGCTCGCCGATGAAAGTATCATCGGTACGATACTGAACGGTTACGAAACGCGCGAGCCGTACGGGAAAAAGGTACACAGGGCTTCGGTCATAATCCTTACCTCGCTTATTAAGCAAAAAGTTTCCGACGGAATCGTCACAGTTGCCAAAAGTTTATTTCATACGAAGAACATTTTTTCCATTGCGGGCAGTTCTCTCCGCTATCAGGCAGTACGCAGAATGTTTCCCCATGAGCGCGACGCGCTAATTCTTGACGCTATGAGGTCTCTGATATCCGTCGCTCTTGTGCGCAAAAACCTGCTGGTGGCCGTCGCCGAAGTGTCCGACGCCGTTGTTGGCGGCGTGGATTCGGCAAGCTCACCACAGGATGATTTACAGATAAAAAAGATTATGGACGAATTTGCGGAACTGGCGAAGCAGTATCCGTTGCCGAGAACCATATTCTTGTTGTCTCAAGGACGCGACCATTCTCTTTTGGAAGAGGCATTCAAAACGCCGAAACTCGGCGTACTTTGGCTCTCTGACAACCCGCCTAAGGTGGTCTCCGTTCTGGCGAGCCATATCACCGGCTTTGTACGCCAGATAACAACCGAACCCCCAGATTTGCCGCTTCTACTCATGGCGCTCTATTGGCAACACCGACCATGAAGATGTTATACTCTACACATGCGCACACTTAATGACATTATACCGCCGTCTCGCAGAAAGGAGATGGATTCAATTATTAATACTAACAACCAAGAACCCGCGAACTTTTCTCCAGAGAGGCCGCCGAGATTTCCTTATGTGACGCTCGGCATCGTGGCTCTCGTCATTGCGCTGTCAATAGGGGCGTTATTTTATTTTTCCACCGCCAGAGTGGACGTAACTCCAAGCACTGTTTCGGCTGAGATTCAAGTCTCTTTCACAGCGAGCAAGGGCGGCGGAGACTTGCCGTTTGAAGTCATTACCGCACAGAAAATCGCGACGCAAAGCGTCAAAGGGAGCGGGACCAAGACCGTAAATTCTTCCGCCTCCGGCATCATCACCATCTACAATACTCAAGCTAAGTCGCAACGCCTCATTGAGAAAACACGCTTCGCGACCGCCTCCGGACTCGTCTTCCGCATACGTTCGGCGGTGACGGTTCCGGGAGGGAGTTCGTCAAAGCCCGGCAGTGTAAACGCGAAGGTTTATGCCGATAAAGACGGAGCTTCTTACAATATCGGCCCATCCTCTTTCACTATTCCCGGATTCGCCGGAGCACCGCAGGAAAGTCAAGTATATGCGCGCTCGTCAGGTATGATGACAGGAGGGGCCTCCGGAACGGTACCTGTCGTTGATACAGCTCTTGAAACGCAGACGCGAAGTTCTCTCGCCTCCGCTCTCGCTCCCGACCTTCTCGCAAGTCTGAAAGAGCAGATTCCTTCGGGATACTTGCTTATACCCGGCTCCGCGACGACCACCTACGAAGAAGTTGTTCCGGCGACTTCTTCTACGGACGGCATGGTTGAACTAAAAGAGCAGGGAACTATTACCGCCGTTGTCTTCCAGAATTCAGCACTCGCTAAGAAGATTGCCGGCTCAATCGCCGGTCTCAACTATCAAGGCGAACTCTCTCTTTCAGGAGTTGACAACCTTCTGTTTGCGTCCGCCAATATGCCGAATTCCGGCACATCTTCGTTCTCGTTCACTCTCGCCGGAACCGCGTCTCTCGTTTACGTCGTAGACCCTTCGCGCATCACATCCGCGATTGCAGGCAAGACTCGTTCGGAGGCCAAGACGGCGCTTGATAACTATCCGGAGATTAAACAGGCCGTCATAATTCTGCGGCCGTTCTGGAGACAGGCGTTCCCGCAGGACCCCGCTTCTATTGAGGTCGCAGTTGACGGTTTATAAGACACCTGCTAGATTGATACGGTACTCGCATGGATCCGTCCGACATATAAATGAGCGAAGGCGAAGAGATTAAGACTACGGTGAATGGCACTGTTGAAGAGGTGTTGCCGAACTCGCTTTTTCGCGTTCGTATTTCTGCGAGTGCGGAAGGCGAGGAGGGAGAACTGGTTCTCGCGTATCTTGCAGGCAAAATGCGTTTACATCGTATTCGTGTCTTAATGGGAGACCAGGTAGAAATGGTGCTGGACCCGTATGGCGGCAGAGCGCGAATCGTGCGAAGACTCACATAAACCAATAAACAACTTCTAATTTACAAAATGAAAGTCAAGGCATCAATCAAGATACAACAGCCGGGAGACCAGCTCGTCAAGAGAGGCGGGCGCCTTTATCGTATTAATAAGAAGAACCCGCGCCGTAAGGCGCGACAAGGATAATCAGCGATAATATTTTTGTATGCGTATTGCCGGCGTTACCATTCCCGATAACAAACAGCTAGCGTATTCATTGCCGCTTATTTTCGGCATCGGGCCGACGCGCGCGCGCGAGATTCTGAAAAATGTCGGAGTTAGTCCGTCAAAAAAAGGGAGCGAAGTTACGAGCGAGGAGGAGCGAAAGATTCGCTCGCTCGCGGAAGGCTTTACGATTGAAGGCGAACTCCGCCGCGAGATAGGGCAAAATATAAAGCGCTTGAAGGATATACGTTCAATCCGCGGAGACCGCCACGCACGCGGACTGCCCGTGCGCGGACAGCGGACAAAGACGAACTCGCGTACGCGTCGTGGTAATGTCCGTAAGACGATGACATCAGGACGTCGTACGCTAGAAAAGACATAGTTATGGGTAAAAAACGAATCATCAAGAAAAGCGGGAGAGGCATGGACGCAGGACGCAAGGAGCGCGCCATGTCTAAGGTTACCAAGCGCCATTTGGAGAAGGGCATTTTGCATATTGAAGCGACTTTTAATAACACAAAGGCGACTCTTGCCGACGAAAAAGGCAATGCCGTCATTTCTTCAAGCGCTGGCGCGCTCGGTTTCTCCGGCGCACGCAAGTCTACTCCGTATGCGGCGGCAAAGGTCGGAGAATTTCTCGGCGAAAAAAGCGCTACGATAGGATTGAAAGAAGTTACCGTCATTATTCGCGGCGTGGGAGCCGGACGCGAGTCTGCGCTCCGCGCTTTCTCCGGCAAGGGTATCGCTATAAAATCCATCAAAGACGTAACACCTGTTCCGCATAACGGACCAAGGCCGCCGAAGCCGAGGCGAGTGTAATGATATTTAATTAAATATGATAACCGGACCACGATACAAAATAGCCAAGCGCCTCGGTGCAACTGTGTTTGAAAAAGCTCAAACGCAGAAGTTCGCGTTGTCTGCCGACCGCTCTGCTAAGAACAAGAAGCGCAGCCGCGGCCGGACTAGCGAGTACGGCAAGCAGATGCTGGAGAAACAGAAGGTGCGCATAACATACGGACTTCCTGAACGGCAATTCCGAAGTTACGTGCGTAAAGCGCTCGCGGCGCACAGCGTCCAGCCGGCGGAACGTCTTCACGAGCTTCTTGAGCTCCGGCTGGACAACATCGTTTGGCGGCTCGGGCTCGCGCCCACGCGCCGTGGCGCGCGCCAGATGGTGGCGCACGGGCACGTGCTCGTAAACGGAAAGAAGTCCCGCGTTCCGTCGCAGACGTTGTTTGTCGATGATAAAATATCTGTTCGGGAAGGTTCAAAAGAACACGGCGTTCTGGTCGGGTTCAGCGAGCGGTTCCTTGAACAACCTCTTCCGTCTTGGCTAACATGGAATGCCAAGAACATGGAGGGGTTTGTTAAAGAGAGGCCGACGGCAGTCTCTGCCGACCCGGCGGGGGACCTCGTCGCCGTGCTCTCGTTCTACACGAGATAGACGAGATATTTAAATGTTTAAAAATTAAAAGGTAATTACGATTGCGTTATGGAATACCACATCACACTTCCAAGTAAGCCGAGAGTTGTTTCAGAAGAGGGACTTCAGGGCGTATACGAAATAGACTCGCTTTATCCGGGTTACGGCCATACACTTGGCAACAGCCTACGACGTATTATCCTGTCCTCTCTCCCAGGAGCCGCTGTAACACAGGTGAAGATAGAAGGCGTACCGCACGAGTTCGCCACGATTGACGGCTCGCGTGAGACAGTCATGGAGATTTTGTTAAATCTTAAGCGCGTGCATTTCGTCCTTCACGGCGACGAACCGCAGACCGTTTCACTCATAGCGAAAGGTCCTGGAGAAATTACTGCGGAAAATTTTAAACTTCCCAGTCAAGTTGAAATAAAAAATCCAGAACAGCATATCTGTGACCTCTCGGGTAAGGCATCTCTGGAGCTTGAAGCTACGATAGAACGCGGTCTCGGATACGTCGCACGTGAGGTATTAACAAAAGACAAGGTTGACGTCGGAACCATCGCTCTTGACGCAACTTTCACGCCAATTCGTCGCGTGAACTACGAGGTAGAAAATATGCGCGTCGGCGACCGCACAGACTTCAATCGCTTGCGCATTCTTATAGAGACGAACGGCACCATAGCTCCGCGCGAGGCTCTGGAGAAGTCCATTGAGACGATGATTCACCAGCTGAAGGCCGTCATCGGATTCCAAGAGCCCTCCTCCGCTCCCGCTACGGAGGGTAAAAACGAGCCTGAGGTTGGTGGTACGAGCGCATCAAAGATTAAAGTCGCAGACCTTGAACTCTCGGCGCGCATTACGTCTGCTCTGGAAGATGCCGGCATTAAGAGCGCGGCCGGTCTCACGAGAAAGACTGCAAGCGCTCTTAAAGAGCTGGATGGCGTCGGAGAGAAGGCGATTGAAGAAATATCGGTAGCGCTGGCCGGACATGGTCTGACTCTGAAAGGCGAATAATCACTATGGCATACACGACAAAAGGACAGACGTTCCACCGAGAGGCCGGCCAGCGCCGAGCGCTAATCAAGTCGCTCGCTCGCTCGCTCGTTTTGGAAGAGCGCATCTCTACCACCGAGGCAAAGGCTAAAGCACTCCGTCCATTTGTTGAACGCCTTGTGTCCTACGCCAAGTTGAATACGCTCGCAAGCCGCCGACTCGCTATCACGAAGCTTGGCGATAAAGATGCTGTTAAGAAACTTTTCGGCTCCATCGGTCCGCGCTATGCGGAAAGGAAAGGTGGTTACATCCGTGTGACCAAGCGCACAAAGCGCGGGAGCAATGATGCCCGCAAGCTTGCTTATATTTCATTCGTATGACATTAAACACAAAACCAGCTCCAACGACTTACGTTATAGACGCGACTGATCGTACTCTCGGCCGTGTGTGTAGCGAAGCCGCTGGAGCACTTCTCGGCAAGCGCTCTGTCCACTTCGCTAAGAATCAGGCGATTCCTGTCACTGTCACAATCAACAATGCAGGCAAACTGCACCTCCCAAAGCGCCGTACAGCCGGCAAGGTCTACACGCGCTACACCGGCTACCCGGGTGGCTTCTACTCTATGACGATGGAAGAAATGATAACGAAGAATGGCATTGCAGAAGTGGTGAAGAAGACGGTGGATGGAATGATCCCTCGCAACAAGCTTAGGAAGCCACGGATGAAGAATTTGATAGTCAACGAATAATAATTATGGCAACTCAATTTATCACAGCAGTCGGGCGCAGAAAGACAGCAATCGCAAGTGTGCGAATGTCGGTCGCTCCGACTTCAAGCCTCATGGTCAATGGTAAGACGCCGAAGGATTATTTTAAGACAGACTTGCGCGCGCTAGTGGCAATAGAGGCGCTTGCGAAGGCAGAGAGCACAAACAACTATCGCGTTACCGCACACGTTGAAGGCGGTGGCATCGCAGCGCAGGCAGACGCTGTGCGCCACGCCATCTCGCGCGCCATCGTGAAGACCGAGCCGACAACGCGCAAAGTATTAAAGGCCGCCTCATTCCTCAAGCGCGACCCGCGCGCCAAGGAGCGCAAGAAGCCTGGCTTGGTTAAGGCCCGCAAGGCCAAACAGTGGAGCAAACGCTAAATATTTTATAAAAACCGCTTCGTGGCGATTTTTTTGAGGTATCCAAACTATGTACCGGTCGGCACATATCGTGGATACCTTGATTTATATGTTAGGGAGCGTAGAGTCACTCTGGACTCAAGTCATCAAACACATTCATTCAGCCAACGACAGGAGGTAACCATGCCAATGAAAACAGAGTTTGAAATCCGTTGCGAGAAGGCCAATGAGATGTTGTTTCATTGGACTCTCCTCCAAAGCATTCCTAATGACGACAAGAACAAGAAGGAAGAGCGGGTGCAACACAAGAACAAGATATTTGCTCTATTGAGCGACCCTTTGCAGATTGGCATGGACCGGCTACTAGAAGACGGCGCCGAGAAGGAGGATTTCATAAAATTGGTACGCGCAATGTACGGCAATGATGCGGAGTAGGGGTCACCATTGGTGACCCCATTTTTTTGACTGTGAAATGATTTTCAGGCATAATGGGGAAATGCAAGAGGAAGATGATATAAAGATAGAACCGGAAGATAACAGCGAAGCAGTTGATGCGAGGCCAGAGGACAAAATCGCCAAGATGCGCGAGGAGCTTTCTGCATGCAGAAAAGAAAAGCAGGAATACATGGACGGCTGGCAAAGGGCGAAGGCCGATTATGTGAACGCTCTAAAAC
>ERZ1292632.2106-Hain-H43-01um-R2-2106-length-17415-cov-9_pt1 | contig 17415 bp, 22 predicted proteins | sample MGYA00564407_ERZ1292632 | MGnify/ENA primary metagenome ERZ1292632 (study PRJEB36523, sample SAMEA6512637) | groundwater metagenome | collected 2019-01-08 | study: AquaDiva: Metagenomics assemblies of 32 groundwater samples | reverse complement strand
GACCCCTTCCTCGGCTCCGGCACCACGCTCATCGCTGCAGAGAAGTTGGGTCGCATCTGCTACGGTATGGAGATCGCTGAAAAATATGTCAGCGTTTGCTTGCAGCGGTTCTTGGATTTTACGGGGATAGAGCCACGACTTGCATAATGCTAGAGGCGAATGGCACAAGACCTACATCTACCGCTCTTGTTTCGTGAAGGGTGATCCACAGAAGGCAACCCAGGCTGTGGGGCCAGTGGAATTTGGTGACGTTATGGCAGGGGATAACGCCCTTGCCGGGTTATCTCCATCAGGCGATGAACGCTACCCGGAGGCACAAGATGGGGAGCCTGACTGATGGCTTCGGCTTGAGAATGGAATTGGTGCTGAACGTCTTGCCAAGCCATTGTGCGTGGATCAAACCACTGCACTTTATAGTAGGGGAAGTATCCTGGCTGACGACGTTCGTTTATCTGCCTTGTTCTCATCGTAGCACCAGTATAAGGTCTCATGGCCATAAGATGCAAGTCTTAAGCCTGATCTTTGCATGAGAGACTGTGGTGACTGAACCCTGGGAGCGTCAACCTAGCGACAGCAAAAAGGCCTACGCCGCATTCTGCGACTACCGTGACATGGGGGCAGGCCGGACGCTTGCCAAGCTTCTGGCTCGCTATCTTGCCCTGCCCTCTACCCAGGAACCACCAACACGCTACCGCAATACCCTTCATTCTTGGTCGTTGCGCTATCACTGGCAGGCTCGGGTGCCTACTTGGGATGCCGAACTAGACCGCCAGGCACGCCTAGTGCAGATTGAGGCTGTCAAGGCCATGAATGAGTCGCACATCAACCTGGCTAGGGCAATGTTGGGCATCTTGGCGAGACGGCTTCAAACGCTAGACCCGGAATCATTATCGCCCAGCGATGCGGCACGATGGGCTGAAAGCCTGACCAAGATCGAGCGCTTGGCAAGGGGCGAGGCATCTGAACGGGTGGACGTGATGGAGCGGGTTCGCCGGCTGGCACGCGATCTGGGCCTCCCTGACAGCGAGACTCAGGCAGCTCTTACCGAAGCTGAACGGATCATTAGGAGTGGTGGTAGCTAGTGGCAACCCTTCGCTCACCTGCTGAGGCTGATGCTATCGCATATTGGGCAATAGCTCGTGCTAAGCAGTTGGGCAATGTAGTGAGTTGGGATCATCTGCGCTGGCGCAGCCTCCAGCCGACCCAAGCCATAGTGGACGCTTGCGGTAGTCCTCGCATCGTTCTGCGAGGGGGACGCCGCTGGGGAAAGACAGTGCTGGCGGCACACAAGGCGGTCAAGGCGTTCGTGGCCGGTCGGCGGGTCCTGTATGCCACGCCGACTGCTGAACAGCTTGATACTTTCTGGCGAGAGACTAAGCGGATATTACAAGCATCTCTGGACACTGGCTATCTCTATAAGAACGAGACCCTGCGCATCATCGAGCGTCCAGGGACGGAACAGCGCATACGGGCCAAGACGGCTTGGAACGCCGACACTATGCGTGGTGACTACGCAGACCTGCTAATCCTCGATGAGTGGCAACTGATGAACGAGGATGCCTGGGAACTTGTAGGGGCACCGATGCTGTTGGATAACAATGGACAGGCATTCTTTATTTACACCCCGCCATCACTTCATTCTAGGTTCCTCTCTAAGGCCCGTGACCCGCAGCATGCTCCCAAGATGTTCAAGGCAGCCCAGGCTGACATCACTGGTCGCTGGGCCACATTCTCGTTCTCCTCCCATGACAATCTGTCGCTGAGCTCGGAGGCATTGGCCGAGATCAGCCAAGACATGACGGCAATAGCCTATCGGCAGGAGATAATGGCTGAGGATGTGGACGAGGCCCCCGGGTCTCTATGGACTCGTGACCTCATCGAGTCTACCAGAATCGTGCAAGTTCCCGAGCTATCCCGGGTTGTTGTTGGGATTGATCCCCCCGGTGGAGTAACCGAGTGCGGTATCATTGTTGCCGGCCTATCGTGGAATGGTCGGGTGCCGCACGGATATGTCCTTGCCGATCGGAGTCTTACCGGCTCGCCTGATGTCTGGGCGGATGCTGTGCTCTGCGCCGCTGAGGACTATCAGGCAGACCGTATGATCGGGGAGGCCAACTTTGGCGGTGACATGGTGGAACATGTCGTTCGGCAGGCTGCCCTAGCCCGAGGCCTGCACGTGCGTTACAAGGTGGTCAGGGCCAGCCGTGGCAAGGCGGTGCGTGCTGAACCTGTGGTCTCACTATATGAACAGGGTCGTATTCACCACGTGGGTGCCTTCCCTCACCTGGAAGATGAACTTTGTCAGTGGGTTCCTGGTCGGCTCGGGGCTTCCCCTAACCGTCTTGATGCCCTGGTATGGGCGGTCAGCGAGCTAGTGCCGCCTAATTCGGGAAGGCCCAACATTCGGTGGTTGGAGTGAAAGAAAGACTGACCTGGGCGATGGAGTTGCTGGGTATAGCTGCTATCGTGGCTGGGGCGTGGATGATTTACGAACCAGCAGCCTTCATAGTGGGGGGCCTCATCCTCTTCATTATTGCCCAGATCAAGGAGGATTGACATGGCGCTGCTCAGGATGGCAGTTTCTGCTCTTCGCAGGGCTAACCAGGTACGTCCTGCCGGACGTAATGTAATTATTGGCACTGGGGCCGGTGCTGGCCAGTTTGTGGGCAGCCCAATAACTTACCTGGCGGCCTACGGCAACGTCGGCTGGCTTTACGCCGTGGTGAGTCGTATTGCGGAGGCGGTAGCTACAGCAACATGGCGTTTGTATCAGACAGGAAAGGGGGAGAGACGGGAGATTGACCGTCATGTCTTGCTCGATCTGTGGCGTCAGCCTAACCCGTTTTTCAGTGGCCAGGAGTTCGTTGAGACCTTCCAGCAGCATCTCGACCTGGTGGGAGAGGCTTGGTGGATTCTGGTTGCCAATGCCACCGGTAGGATTGCTGAGATCTGGACAGCTCGCCCCGATCGGATGACCCCGATACCGCATCCCACCGAGTGGCTGTCTGGCTATGTCTACCGTTCTGGAAGCGAGGTTATTCCTCTTCAGATAGACGATGTGATTTTCCTCCGTCGCCCCAACCCGATTGATCCCTATCGTGGCATGGGGCCGGTGCAGACAATCTTGGCTGACCTTGACTCGGAGAAGTATGCGGCCCTTTGGAATCGCAACTTCTTCCTGAACTCCGCCGAGCCCGGTGGCATTATCGAGCTTGATGAGGCATTAGACGATGCTGAGTTCGAACGTTGGGTGCTGCGGTGGCGAGAGCAACACCTCGGCGTGGCCAACGCTCATCGGGTAGCCATCCTAGAGCGGGGCAAGTGGGTAGACCGCAAATTTACTATGCGAGACATGCAGTTCGAGCAAATGAGGAAGATCAATCGGGATATAATCTTGGGAGCTTACGGTATGCCTATGGCCCTACTTGGGATTTCGGAAACAGTCAATCGGGCGAACGCTGAGGCGGCGGAGGTTATGTTTTCTCGATGGGTTGTTCGGCCCCGTCTGGAGCGGATTCGTCAAGCACTCAACGAGCGTTTGGTTCCCCATTTTAGCGATAACCTGGAGTTCGATTTTGACAGCGTCGTGCCCGAGGATCAAGAGCATCATTTGAAGGTTTCCCTGGGCTCCTACGAGCTTGGCATCAGCACTCGCAACGAGGCCAGACAGTTGATCGGGCTAGGAGCTGTGGAAGAAGGAAACACCATCAATCCATACTTGGGCTTGGCACTCAAGGGCAAAGACGAGTACCGCTCTAAACCAGAAGAACTGGAAGAGAAGATGGCGGAATCCTGGGAGCGGCGGCTAGGGGAGGAGGCAGAAGCCGTCATTGCTTATCTTCGGCGGGTATTACCCCCGGCGAAAGCAGTCATGGATGACTACGACTGGGACTGGTGGGCACACTGGGGAGAAGCGGTCATCCTGGAGCTGATCGCAGTCTTCAGCACGATCTCCTCCAGGGAGGGGTTGCCCACCTCGACAGCCCTGGAGTTAGCCGTCCGCTACGCCCAGGAGAGGGCGGCACGGCTGCTACATATTGACGGCGACTTGGCGTTGGTCACAGAGACTCGGCAGCGGGTGGCTCGTCTAGTATCTGAAGCTATTGCCAACAGTGACAGCGTGGATACGCTAGCTCGCAGGCTGCGGACTGACTTCGTCTTCTCCAAGCAGCGGGCTAGGATGATTGCTCGTACTGAGACGGCCACCGCCTGGGGCCAGGCGTCCCTTGATGCGGGTAGGTTTCAAGGTCGGGAGGAAAAGAGGTGGGTGACCCAGGGCGATTCCCTGGTCTCTCCGGAGTGTCAGCGGAACGGTGCTGCCTCCTGGATTCCCATCGAGGAAGCTTTCCCGACAGGCAAGGAAACCACCCCCCAGCATCCGAACTGCCGGTGTGGGCTGCGCACCCGTCATCGGCCCAAGACTAGTGCTGGGGTCCGGTGCCCAAAGTGCGGTCATCGTCTGCCGGTGGGTGAACTGCGGGGTTCTGTGTCCGTCTACTGCCGGAGGTGCAAAGAGGTAGTTGTCCTCGAAGGGCTTGACAACTGATGGGGAAGGGCTATACTGGTGGCAGCCTGAGCCTAAAGGCTAGAGCTATCATCCGTGAGGCCTGCGAGCCCGACTCTGGGGAGCAACCGGAACCCCAGGAGCGGGCCTTTCATTTTTAGGGGGAGGACATGATAAGGCAAAAGGTCTTCCTGGCCGAGACGAAGATTGAGGACAGCGAGAAGGGACTGATTCGAGCTGTGGTCAGCACCGAGTCGGAGGACCGCGATGGGGACATCATCAGAGCCTCGGGCTGGGAACTTGAGCACTTCCGGCGGAATCCTATTCTGGTATCTTCGCATAACTATATGCAATTGCGCTCCATTATTGGGGAGTGGGTAGAGATGGTAGTGCGGGGAAAACGGCTTGAGGGCTTGGCGAGATACTATGTTGGCGAGGGCAACGAGGAGGCCGATTGGGGTTTCAAGCTTGCCAGCCGAGGTCGTGCGGCCTACTCCGTCGGCTTCATTCCTATTAAGTCTGTGGCGAGGAGTGAGGGTGGACATGAGTTCATGGAGCAGGAGCTCCTTGAGGTTTCCCATGTTGTTGTCCCCTCGAATCGGGATGCCCTTCAGGTAATGGCCAGGTCAGCCGGGACTCTGCCCGTGGTGGCCGAGATGTGTTCCGACCTGCTGTCAGAGATTGTGAACAAGGCGGGACGGATAATGAGCCAGGCCAACCTGGACAAGCTGCACCGGGTGATGGACATGGTGAGCGACATCCATACAGGTGTCTGCGATATGGGGGAGGATTGTCCCCTGAAGAAGAATACTGGCTTTGTTATTCTCAAATCAGTGCCCGATGATGTGTCCCGGCAGATGGCCGATGAGGGTGAGACATGGGAGGCTCCCAGGCTCTCGGACTTCACCGGAGAATCCTGGGACAGCTTATCAGACAGCCAGAAACGACGTATCGCTGGACACTTTGCCTGGGCAGAATCCATGCCTCCGGATACCTACGGCAGCCTGAAGTTGCCCCACCATCGGCCTAGTGATGGCAAGGTTGTCTGGCGGGGCGTTGCCGCAGCTATGGCAGTGCTGCTGGGGGCTAGGGGGGGCGTTGACATACCGGACGTAGACCGGTCACGGGTGCATGGTCATCTGGCGGCACACTACCGCCAGTTTGATAAAGAAGTTCCTGAGCTACGAACCTTCGTGCCGGAAAGCAGGCGGGAAGAGCGAGTTGCTCAAATCTTGGACATGGAATTGGAGGAAGACTAATGACAACGCTGATGCAGCGCATAGAAGAGCTTGAAGAGCTAAAGACGAATCTCCGACAGGGGGCTACCGATGCCGACCTGGAGGCACTCGATGGTGTGGTCGTGGGCATCTCGCAGGAGGCGGCCAAGGCCGCAGTCAAGGCGACCCGCATCGTAAGACCGCCCATCGGGGACAAACTTGAGAGTCAGGCCGGCCATGGTAATGTCCGCTGGCCGGAGCGCCTAAGTATTAAGAACTACGGGCAGGATATTAGCCTGTCAATGGTACCCAACATCTACAATCCGGAAGCTAAGGGAGCTGAGCTTGACGGGCGGTTCACCCGCTTCAGCAAGTTCTTGCAGGAATGCTATACCACTTCTCTGCGGGGCATTGCCAACCCAAGTCTCAAGGCACTTGGTGAGGCTGATTTGGCTGGTGGTGGTGCCCTGGTGCCGGAGGAGTTCCGGGCTCAGCTTCTTATGATTGCCCTGGAAGAGGCTGTAGTTCGGCCCCGGGCCACAGTATTCCCGATGACAAGGCTGGAGTTGAGGCTGCCCGCCATTCACGACACCTCGCACGCCACAAACGTCTTCGGCGGTGTACAGGTCTATATTGTCGGCGAGAGCACGGCGGTGACCGAGGCTCAGCCAACGTTCAAGCAGATTCTTTTCACGGCCAAGAAGATCATGGGTGATACTGCCGTGGGCAACGAGCTGATACAGGATAGCCCAATCGCTATGGAAGCACTGCTCCAGCTTCTGTTCGGCAGAGCGATGGCCTGGTTTGAGGATGAGTGGTTCATAAACGGCACTGGGGGAGGGCAGCCGGTGGGCATCCTGAACAGCCCGGCGCTGGTGTCGGTGGCTGCGGAGACAGGTCAGGCGGCGGCGACCATCGTGGTGGAGAACATCGATAAGATGTGGTCACGGCTTCTGCCACAGAGCAAGAATCGCGCCGTATGGCTGGCGAATTCCGATATATCACCGCAACTCATGGCGCTGTCACGGGCAGTGGGCACCGGCGGTGCGCCGGTGATGATGGTGAACGTGGCGGGGGTTGGACCCCAGACCATGTATAACCGGCCCATCATCTACACCGAGCACTGTCAAACCCTGGGCACGGCAGGCGACATCTATCTAGTTGATCTCAGCTACTACGTGATAGCCGATCGTCAGCAACTGGCGATTGACTCCAGCCCTCACCCCCGCTTCCGCAACGATGAGACTGTGTGGAAGTTTATTGAGCGGCTAGACGCTAAGCCGTGGCTAGAGTCGGCAATCACACCGAGATACGGAACGAACTCGCTTTCGCCGTTTGTAGCTCTAGCTACCAGGGCATAACACAATAACTAGGAGGTATGATATGCCAACCGGGGCACTATTCCTGGAGAGGTTCGACATCGTTGAGGGTTTCCCCGCGGTGGATCTATCCACTGGGGCCAATACTGGTGACTGGGTAGCGGCGAAGAATGCCAAGCGCATTGTCATCGCTTTCATTAGCGGGGTGGGCACGGCGGGAGACGACCCCACGCTGACGGTGCAGCAGGCCGTGAACAACGCTGGGGGCAGCGTCAAAGCGTTGAACTTCACCGTTATCTACCGTAAACAGGCGGCGACGAGTCTGGCCTCGACAACTCAATGGACGAAGACAACGCAAACGGCAGCCAATACCTACACCGAGGCCACTGCTGCCGAGCAAGCCCTAATCTGGGTGGTCGAGATTGACCCGGTGGTCGACCTAGACGTGGCCAACAGCTTCGATTATCTGCGGGCGACGGTCGCCGATGTCGGCGCCAACGCTCAGCCAGGCTACCTGCTCTATGTCGTGGAGAAGGTCCACCTGACAACGCCGGCCAGCCAGCCGAGCAATCTGTAGTTATGCTTGGCAAGGCGACAATCTGCCCCAAGTGCGGCCTGGTCGTCTGTAGGCATCGGGGAATGCCTAGACCGTCTAAAGATCGAATGATGTATGGTCCGAACAAGAGCAAGGCAACACGGGTTTCAATCCCTAAACGCCAGGAGGTGAGTAATGGCTAAGACGAGAGTGGGCAACATCAGCGCTCTTTACTACAAGAAGGTGGCAGGGCACCTGCCTCTGATCCAGGATGCCTCACAGCGGGTCGGCAACATCTTTTACGTGGATTCTGGGGATGGTACAGACAGTACGAGTTACGGAACTCATCCAGACATGCCATTCGCCACCATCGATTATGCTATTGGCAGGTGTACGGCTAGCCAGGGTGACGTGATCTTTGTGCTCCCTGGTCATGCCGAGACGTTGTCGGCAGCCGGGGCAATCGCCGCTGACATCGTGGGTGTCACCATCATCGGTCTGGGCGAGGGGGCTGACAAGCCCACCCTCACCTTCAGTAATACTGCTGCTAGCATCTTGATCACGGCAGCCAGCTTCAGGATGTTGGGCTTCCGCATCACGCCTAGCGTTGACAGCGTAACCAACCCCTTCCATATCCAGGCTGCCGAGTGTGAGCTTGAGTTTGAGGTCTACGAGACCGATGATGCCGTGGAGTTCGTGAGGGCTATCCTTACAACGGCTGCTGGCGACCGGCTCAAGGCCAGAATCAGGTACATGGGACGGACTGGCGGCAATGCCTGCGTGAATGCCGTCCGGCTAGTGGGCTGCAACGGGGCTGATATCGAGGTGGACTTCTACGGCCTGGCCTCGACAGCCATTGTGGAGTTTGTCACCACAGCCTGTTCCGATATTAAGGTTCGGGGTCGTCTGTATAACTCCGGCACTACGGACGGCAGCAAGAACGTTGTAGATACTATCACGGGTTCCACTTGGGATGCCGACATCTTTGATGCTGCTGCGGGTAACCACTACTCTGGTGGCTCTGGGTCCGCATTGGCTGCCGATGATGTGAGTCTGATTCTGGCACAGTTGTCGGGTGCGGCGGGCATCGCCACCTTTCCTGCGGGGGTAGCAGCGGCTAATGCTGTCAGTATCGCCGAGGTGCTGCGTTACCTTCAGGAGAATGTCATTGTGGGCACTGGCACGGTGATGCCCGCCAACAGTTCCCTATATGGGGTGCTGGCTGGGGCGACGGGTGTGCCGACCTTTCCTGCGGCGGCAGCCCCGGGCAATGGCGTGGCTCTGGCTGAAGTCATCCGTGCCATTTACGACCGGCAGTTGGGCGACGGCACCGATGCCAGCACTAACAGTCTACTTGGCAAGCGGGTGGAGAAGGCCACCGCCGACCTGTTCTCCGGTCTGGCCATCCCCATCTTCACGGTTTCCGGGGGCCGAGTCCTGGTGAGGGCCATCGTTCTCGAAGTGACGACCATCATTCAGGCTCAGATCACCAACTTCAAGCTCCAGGCGAACCCCACTATAGGGACCACCACAGATTTGTGCGCCAACTTGGACATCAACGCTGACGAGGTTGGAGCCCTTTACACCATTGCTGGGCCTGCTGCGACTGCCCTGCAAAGAGGAGAGTCAGGGGCAGTGCCTGGTATGTCGGTAAATGGGGTAGTGGTTGCCATCGGCCAGATCGAGGCCATCAGTTCTGTGGACAGCACTGGTTCAGCCAGTTGCCAGCTCTGGTATATCCCCCTCGACAACGGGGCAACGGTGGCAGCAGCCTAAGCGGATCGATACAGGAGAGCGGAATGGCGGTTCAAAAGGTAGCCACTATTCAACGGTTCTTGGGGGTGTCTACGGATGCAAAGCCAACGACGCCTCCAGTAGGGTCTACCTTTTATGAGGTAGACACTAAGGCTGAATATGTCTACGATGGGTCGGCTTGGAGGCGGCAGCCGTGACAGTAACATTGATCGTGGCTATCCAAACCTGGATCGGCTTATCCACGGACACCAAGCCCTCCGCTCCTCCCGTGGGCTCTACATTCTATGAGACGGATTCGGGGGCTACTCACGTCTACGACGGGTCGGCTTGGCAACAGAAGCTCTCCATCGGGGGTTACCGGGCCATCAAGACCCTAGTCTTCACGGGGGCGGCTGGGTTGGGGGCGGTGGGGGCCGTCCCCCTGTTCACCGTCACTGGGGAGGTTCTCATAAGCGTCATCGTGCCCTTCTGCACGGTCAATTTAGGGGAGGCTGCTCCCGGCGCAACGCTGGCTCTGGGCGTCGTCGGCGCAACCACTTTATTGATAGCAGCTACCATCGTCTTGGACATCGATGCCAACGAGTTCTGGGTGGACACAACTCCCGATGCCAACGGTGTAGCCGTCCCCGCGGCGTTGAAGGACATCGTAATTACCGACAACATTATCGGGACGGCAGCAGTGGCTGATGTTAACGCGGGGGCGATTAGGTTTACCGTCTATTGGGTGCCCGTATCAGCGGATGGTAACGTGGTCGCGGCCTAAAGGGAAGTAGCTATGGCTGTAACTGGATTGGTGGCGGGACAACTCCCCATGCAAGCCTGCAACAAGGAGTTCGATTGGGTATCAGATTCCTGTGTTGCTCAGATGCTCACCATAGCTTCTTTCGACCAGGACACTTGGGACTATCAAAACGACATCGTCAATGAGCACGCGACGGGCCAGGGCTACACCCTGGGTGGCCAAACGCTGACTACTAAGACCATCGGCTACACTGCCGCCACGAACGTCACCAAACTCGATTGCGATGATCCGGTGTGGACGGCAGTCGGAACTCTGACTGGCCGAGAGATCGTCTTCGTCGATACCCAATCGGGTGTGGCAGCGACAAACCCGATTATCTGCGCCCAGACTTCCAGCGTAGATGTGTCGGCGACCGATGCCGAATGGCGTTGTCAAATCAATGCCGCTGGCTTGCTCACGTTCACGGCATCATAGGAGGCGAAAGACGTGACCGACCTGGACGCGATAGGGATATTCCGGAGAGCCGTTGTTCAAGAGGACGGAGGCTTGGTGGCTCAGGTGTCCCCCGCCGCCTGGGTTAAGCTCCAGTTCACCACGGCTGTTTGCGCTTCTCCCCGGTGCGGGGGCGAGTGGCATGACGAGTCCCAGTTCAGCGTTTACCGCAATCAACACTTCGTTCTTCACGATGTGGTGGCCGTAGAGATTAAGATGGACTACGGTGATGGGCGGATTCGAGCCCGGGCGCATACCAAAGAGGGCGACGCCTGTGAGGGCATGGCGGCTGGCGTTCTGCGGCGTCTCTGCGAGCCCTCGTTGGGGTAGACTCTTGTAATCAGGCATGAGGTAGCTGTAGTTGCTCCTCCTGAAGGGACTGAGATGCTCGCTGTCGAGGAGATTCCCCTTGAACCTCAAGAAGAGGAGCCCTCAGAGGAACTGGTTGCTCCAGAGGTACCACCCGTTCCTGAGCCTGCTCCAATCCGTAAGCGGGGACTGTGGCAGACACTGTTTGAATGGAAGTGAGTGATGTTCTGCTGCATCCGGGCATCGGGGGATAGCAGCTATAGCGGGAGTTCCTGATGGCCAATCTTGCTGCTGAAGCCAGGGCCAAGGCGCAGACTATGTGGCCTGGGGCGGTTGTGGTCGAGCGTGGTCGTGGCTATATCAAACACCGCCACCCTACTCAGTCCAACCGCTTCATGCTCGACACCCAGGTCGGGGGCGTCGGCTGGCATTACGGCCCCCTACTGGACCAGGAGGTAGACACCGCCTGGCAGCCTGCCGTTGCCCCCTGGGCCTACAAGATGGTCAAGGCCGAGTTCAACGCCAAGGCTCTCTCCCTTCTCAATGCGGGCCAGGTCATCGAATACAGCGACCCCGATTCAGGCCAGTGGATACGCTTCCAGCCAATGGCTCTCCAGTATTCCAACGTCCTCAACCAGATAAGCCAAATCTCCATGCCTCAAGCCATAGACGCTCAGGTGGATGATGATACCTTGACTTGGGTGAACGGCTATGGCGCAGGCCGAACTCTGGTCTGGCAGGCACAGACAGCCAGGCTGTACAAGGAACTGCAATTGGTTGCTGGGAGTCTTCCTGCTGTGCCTCAGTTCATCCGAGACGGCGGCAGCCCGGTCCTGGAGTTAAACTTCATCTTCGCCTATTCATCCGGTATCACCCCTTGGATAAACGGCACGGCCTGGACAGGGAGCCAAGCAGATAGGGACACCCAGGGCCTCGTGGAGTTCAAGGATGCCACGGGCAAGATTCTGTGGTGGTTCGCCTTGCCCCTAAGTTGGGACTCTGGCGGGAGTGAGCAACTAGGAACCTTCCACTTCAAGAAGACCGGTAACAGCCTTTATTTGTCCCATTGTATCCCTCTAGCCTGGGTTGAAGACGCTGCCAGGGTATGGCCCATTAAGGTTGACACCACGGTTGACGTGCAGGTGGGGGCAAGCACTGATGATTGTAGTGAGTCTGGCGGGGGGCCAACATTTTCACTAACTAATGCTTTTGACAGACTTACAACCTACGAGAATATTATTGAAGTTGGAGCAAGGTTTATTACTATTAACATAGCCCAAGGGGTCACAGTCAACAATGGAACCTTTATTAGTTGGAGCCAATATAGCACCTATTGGCAAGAAGGGGCAGTTGTAGACACAATTCAATGTGATGATGTGGATGACTCGGCCACATTTGTTAATGAGGCTGATTTTGATGGACGCGCCAGAACGTCTGCATCAATCAGTTATACAACCAACGCATCCGGCGGGGCTAATGCCTGGCATAATTCTTCCGAAGCCAAAACAATTATACAGGAGGTTGTTTCCCGACCAGGGTGGGTAGCAAACAAGTCCATTTCCATACTGACTTATGCCGCACAACAGGCGAGCTTACGTTGCATTATCAACACCTACAATGGTTCCACCACCTTGTGCCCCAAGCTCCATATCGAATACACGGCGGGGACTCCAGCTACTCTTACTTGCGTGGTAGTTCCAGCGACTTGCACTGCTCCTAATGCCGCTCTCCTTGGCAAGGCGTTACTGTCTGGCGTGCTGGTTACAGCAACAGCAGCTTCTCCTAATGCCGTTCTTACAGGAAAGGTGCTATTCTCATCAGCACTGGTAACTGCTACGGCAGCAGCGCCCAACGCTGGCCTCTTGGCCAAGGCCCTGTTTTCAGCGGCAGTAGCTCAAGCAACTACTCAAGCACTAAACGTCTCCATACTTGGGAAGGGCCTTTTAGCTGCTCAGGCGGTCGGTGTTACTGCCTGTGCCCTTACTGCTGCCCTGTTGGGTAGTGGCACTGAGAACGTCCGACGTAGCGCCATGCGCTGGCTGGGACGGTAGGGGAATAAGCGATGTCCTGGGAGCAGCTCAAGGCCATCCTCGATAGCGAGAAGCAGCGAGCCAGGGAACTGGACATGGAACGTCCGGTAGCCTGCCCTATCTGTGGTGAACCCCTGGACGAGAACTCCAAAGGGATAAGGAACTGTCCTCTGGGGCATTATCGGGACAGGTAGCTGTTAGCCTCGGTCTCTGGAAAGCAGGAGGTAGCCGATGGTCAACCTTTATGCTGGCCTCGAAACGGTAAAACGGGCCGCTGGGATAAGTGGTGCTGACAAGGATATTGTCCTGCTCCGCATCATTGAGGCGGCCTCAAGACGCATTGACCAGCAGGTTCGGCGTCGCTTCATTCCTCTGACGGCCACCCGGCTCTTCGACTGGCCACAGGAACTAGGCAGTTCTTCGGTCATCCTGTGGTTGCATGATGACCTGCTTGCTGTTACCACCCTGCTGTCAAAGGCTCAGGATACTTCTCCCACAACCATCGTAGCGGCTGACTACTTCTTGGAGCCGCAGCGTTATGGCCCGCCCTACAATCGCATCGAGATGGATTTATCGGCGGCGGCGGCTTACGAGTCTGGGGATACCCCACAACGCAGCATCTCGGTGGCTGGGCGCTGGGGATACGGGGAGGACACTAAGGCGGCAGGCACTCTGGCAGCAGCCATCTCCACGACCACGGCTACCACTCTCACTTGCTCCGACGCTTCCCTGATTGATGTTGGTGATACCCTACTTATCGAGTCAGAGCAGCTCTACGTTTCAGCCCGGGCTACCGTTGACACGACAGCCAACACGAGTGGGGCGCTGAATGCCGACAAGTCACAGACGACAGTGGCTCTGTCTAACGGGGCGCTGGTCAGTCCTGGGGAGGTTCTGCTGATCAACTCGGAGCGCATGTATGTAGATTCCATCAGTGGCAACAATGCCACCGTAATCCGTGCCTACGACGGTTCAGTGCTGGCGACTCATGCCGATGCTCAGGATGTCTACGTCTACCGGCTCCTAACGGTGGTGCGTGCCGTCAATGGCACCACGGCAGCGACGCACGCCAACAGCACTGCCATCAGCAAGTATGTACCACCCCTGGCCATAATCGATCTTTGCGTAGCTGAGTCTATTGCCGCTTTCCATCAGGAGCAGAGCGGCTGGGGCAGGGTTGTCGGTACTGGGGAGGGACAGCGGGCTTGGTCGGGCAGTGCCCTGGATGATTTGCGCAGGAGGGTCATCAGTGTTTATCGCCGAGGGCGGCAGGCGGCGGTATGACACGATTTGTAGTTCGGGTAGAAGGTCCTGTATTCAGCAAGGCGGCCCCCCTCGAGGTTCAACGCACGCTCCGAGTCATAATCCAGGAGCTAGTAGAGCTAGGAGAGCAGCATCTGGACACCATGCTACGTCCTCGTCCTGGGGGGGTATTTCTTTCGGTTTCGCAAGCAGGTAAAGGGAAGGCTAGTCGAGGCAATTACCGCCGCAACGTGCATGGTGAGATGAAGAGTGATACCCGAGGTATCATCAATGACTCAGGGGTAATCTATGGCCCTTGGCTGGAGGGCGTTGGCACTCGGAATCAGACTACTCGGTTCAAAGGATATGCCAGCTTCCGACGTACTGGCCAGTGGTTGGACGATCAGAAGAAGGCAGTGGCGGAGGTTCACCTAGCAGGGTTGGCCAAGCGGCTGGGAGGAGAATGAGTGGCCTTCGACATCAAGGCTACCCTGGTCGCCGTCCAGAGCCACCTTCTGGCCGGAGGATACTTTGGATCGGCGGTACAGGTTGGGGAACCCAAGGCCCCGCCTCAGGCACCCCTATCCGCAGCCATCTTCATGGCGGATGTTGCAGTAGTCTCATTGACGTTGAGCAGCACTATCGAGCGGCACACGATGCAGGTCAGGATTTATAAGGACATGCTGGCCGAGCCCGAGGAGAATGTGGAGATGGAGGTGGCTCGGGTAGTATCCGATGTCATGGCCGATCTAGTTGGCGAGTATGATCTAGGGACAACTGTGCGCAACGTTGATGTGGGTGGACAGCACGGAGGAGCGCTGGCAGCTCGGTGGGGCTACGTAGACGTGGGTGGCAAGATGTATCGGGTCGCCGACATCACCGTGGGGCTGATTATTGATGGCAGCGCAACGATGGCGAGCTGAGAGGAGAAACACGTGAAGTATCGAGCATTGACCAATCTGTCATTGCGCCGGTCGATTGATCCTGGCTCGGATCAGTATAACGAGTGGCACGAGTGGTCACAGGGAACTATCTTCGAACCGCCACCCTATATGGACGTGGCCAGGGCTCTGTCCAGGGGCATCATCGAGGCGGTCAGGACGCCGAGGACGGGGGTGACTGATGGCTAAGCAATCGGGACTTGGTGACAACGCCTACGTGGGTGGTTCGACCGTGGGTCAAATTGCCTGCTTCGACCTGAGCGGAGACGTGGCGGCCCTGACCACCATTCAGGGTGGGAACGAGCCGCTTGAGGTAGCGGGCATTAATCGTAGCGCTCAGGAACGAATCGGAGGGATACGGGACGGAGAGATCAGCTTCAACGTCTGGTTCAACGATGCCACCGACCAGGAGCATGGAGTCCTCAGCACTTTGCCCACCATCGACGCTCACATCATGTACTGTCGGGGCACCAGCTTGGGCAACCAGGCCGCGGCCATGCTAGCCAAACAAGTCAACTATGGGTGGAGCCGGGGAAATGATGGGTCGCTGAGGGGCAGTGTCCGCTGTCTGGCTAATGCTCGTGGCTTAGAATGGGGCCGTCTGTTGACGGCCGGGAAGCGCACCGATACCGGGGCCACTAACGGTAGCAGTGTAGACGACAGCGCATCCTCAACCTTTGGGCTGGCGGCCTACATGCAATACTTTACCTTCGTGGGCACCTCGGCGGTAGTGAAGCTCCAGGAGTCTTCCGATGATGGGGTCGTCGATCCCTATGCTGATGTCACCGGAGGGGCTTTTACTGCCGTTACCGGGGGAGCGGTTCCTGGCCCTGAACGCATACAGACCAGCCTAACCCAGACCGTGGAGCGATGGCTGCGCTGCGTGACTACGGGCACCTTTACCAGTCTGGTCTTTGCGGTGACTGTTGTTCGACACCTGACTGCGGTTGGGTACTAATGACACGCTACTCCATTCGGACACCGCAGGAGACTCACTGGAGGGCTACCACGTGCCATGAGGTCAATTGTGTTCACCATCTTCACGGTTGGCAGACCATCGTAGACGAGGCTACTGGCTTAGGCCAGCGGCAGGCGCACTATATTCGGAGGGAGGCTGGACGGCATTTCACCGAAGACAGGAACGAGGCAGGGTTGACGGTGTTTATCTTTCCCCCGGGACAGAAGTGTTTCCGGGAGCATCAAGCCAGGGTCGGGCGAGAGGAGGTATTCCTGAAGAGGGAACAGACGGGGATATTCAGAATGCGTCCCCAGGATTGGGTAGAAGACTTCGGCGAGCGCCAGGAACGGCTAGCCGAGAGATTCAGACGAGGGGGTTAAGAAGTGGCAAAAGAATCAGGACTGGCATGGACAACCTGTAGCGTTGATGACAGTGGGGCAGTGGCACGAGCTATCGTCAACGACGTGGTAAGTTTAGACTTTGACACACCCCGTGAGGAGCAGGACATCACGGGCATCGACAAGTCGGCTAAGGAGCGCCTGCTCCTATTGGCTGACTTCAGTATCACATTGAACGGCGTATTCAACGACGCCGTCAACATGAGCCATGCTGTCTTTAAGACTGTGCCTAGCACCTCGGTTGCTCGGACGGTGAGTCTTGCTGTGAGTGGACAGACGCTAGCTGCCGAGGTGCTGTTTCGGCGCTATGGTTTGACCAGGGCCACGAACGGAGCGCTCACTTGGGTCTCTGAGGGGGCCAACGCTGACGGCACAGTTCCGACGTGGGCTTAAAGATGGCATACAACGTTCGTCAGGTAGTGCAACTAAGTCTGAACCCTAGATACGAGGGGGCGCAGGTGGAGGTCTTGAGAGACCTACCCTTGGGTGATTGGCTTAGGATTAGGAAACTTGGCACGGAGGCGGACGAAGAGGGCCGAGCAGCTTGGACTATCTTCTGCGAAAAGGCCCTGATTGGCTGGAATCTTGAGGATGACCAGGGGCCAATTCCGCCCACGATTGAGAGCCTGGAACGGGTACCGGCGCTGCTGGTGAGGGACATCATCGAGGCATGGGTGCGGCAAATCGGGGAGCTTACCGGCCCTTTAGACACTCCATCGAGCGCTGGACTTGGGTTGGTGGAGGCATCGACCGCGATGGCAACCGAGTAGCCAAGCCGCCCGAACTAGAGGAGGCCGAACTGGTGGACACGCTCTGCCAGCGGTATCATTGCTTGCCGAGTGCGCTGTTTGCGGAGGAGGCAAGCTATCTATTACGAATGCTCACCATTCTGAACATAGCCAGGGAAACCGAAGATGCCTAACACTATCGAGATCATCATTCAAGCTGCTGATAGGGCGAGTGGTGTTCTGCG
>ERZ1292632.2105-Hain-H43-01um-R2-2105-length-17417-cov-6_pt1 | contig 17417 bp, 28 predicted proteins | sample MGYA00564407_ERZ1292632 | MGnify/ENA primary metagenome ERZ1292632 (study PRJEB36523, sample SAMEA6512637) | groundwater metagenome | collected 2019-01-08 | study: AquaDiva: Metagenomics assemblies of 32 groundwater samples | reverse complement strand
TGCCAGAAATGATTCAACATATAGATCAATGGCTTGCCTTTCATTCTGGTTCTGGATTTGCTAACGAAATATTAGACTGGGAAGAACAAGGAACTGGCACGTTAGAAAAAGGTATTGTGTCATTAGGTGGGAAATTTGAATATAATATTATCCCTGATATTATTAATCTTTTTTTGACGCAAAATATTTATTTTGTAGATGATTATTTAACAGAAGAATATTCAGATGATATTATTGCTGAAAATCAAATAAATCCACAATCTTGGTCTAATCAAGAAAAGATAAAAGCAGTTGCACAATCTATAGAAGATATTTATGGAAATGATTATAAAACTATTTATAATATGTTCGCCAATTATGGAGAGATAGATAACGTAGTAGAAACAGTCTTAAAGGCAAATGTTTATCAAGCCTGGAGAAAACACTGGGGAGATAAACTAGTTAAAGCAGAACAAAACGTAACAGACGCTTTAACCCGTTTAAATTCTGTTTATAACACAGACAATTTAAATGAAATTACTGTTGCTATCAACTTAGCCTTAAATGCTCAACATGTTTCTGGTGGAATGTTTGAACATATGGATATTGATGAAAGAACTTTAGATAATTTGTCTAATCTTAATACAGAAGAATTAGATGAATTCGTTGGCATGATTACTGGAAACACTTGGAAACAATCCAATTGGTTACAAAAATTATTAAAAATCGCAAATAAAAATGAATTGGTTATATAAATTATCCTTTCCCTCTATGAACGCTCCTATACCGGAAATCTCTCCACAAGAAGCAGATCAAAAAACTATTGGTCCTTTTTATCACGGCACTTCCCCTGATTATGTAGACCAAATAATAGAAAAAGGATTTGCTTGGGAAGAAAACGAAGTTGGTTCACCTGGAATGAGTAATGGTTATTCCGTAACAAATTATCATGGAGGGTGTCCAGCTCCCGTACATCATTTGGGTTACGGTATTTATCTTACTGAAGTTAAATCTATTGCAAAACAATTCGGTCAAGGAAGTATGAAAAATGTTCTTGAATTTAGAATATTAAAAAATGCCAAAATAGAAATTATTAATTTTGGCTCTACCAACACAATGATGAGATGGTGGGTCAAGAACGGGTATGATTGTAATTTAGCTAAAACAGATAGAGTTTCAGCAACAAAAATATTAACAGAAAATCTTAAATCTAAATTCGATGCAGTTTTATTCAAAGGTAAAGGGATAAGAACTCTTTTAGATGGAAACCAAATTTGTGTTTATAATCCTGCTGTATTAGTTAGAGTTAATAAGTCTCTTGTTCAACCAGGAGAAATCGGGTCTAAAGTTATTCGTAAACAAGATGGCATGAAAGGGGTTTTCATGGGACGTAGGCCATTAACTCCAGAAATATCACAATTATATCATAATGGAGAACCTGAATTTTTAATCATAAAATGGCAAAAAGGAGGAACAGATTCAAATGTTTATCCTAGCCAAGTGGAGTTTTTATGAATTGGCTAAAATCTTTATTAAAAACATCTTCTGTAACATTCAGTTTACAAGATAGTGATAAAATTTCTCAACCCAAAACTGTCTATAATTTATCTACTGATTTATATTATTGGGCTGTAAAAAATGTTCCTAAAAAATATTTCAATAATAAACGAGTCATGATTGATGTCGATGGATTAGATGTAGATACTTATACAGGAACAATAAACTGGTATATTACTGACCCAGAACTATCCTATGACATCCCAAAATATATAAATCAATGGATACAAGAAATCTCTCTACTAGACATAGAAGCTCAAATAGGAGAATTAGAGCAATCTAATATGTACCCTGACGATTTAGTTTGGAGAATTAATATAATTAAAAATTTAACTATAGAATTCGAAAAAATTCCAGAACTAAATTTAACTAATGATAATGCTAAAGCATTATTCGGCGCATTAAATATGCCAGCGCAATTCGAAGGAATAATAGATTTAAAAATTTTTGAACAACGTTTGAAAAATGTTAATCCAAATCGTATTAAAGAATTTACACGAGAAGATGATTTCGCCCCTAATGTTTTTGAATTAAATAATCAAAATTTTACACAAAACGAAAATCCATTTTTTGGTGAAAATAAACATACTGGGTTTAGTCTTTCAGAAGCAGACATTAAAAACTATATTAATCGGTTAATTAACATAGTAGATTTCGGTCTTAAAAATGGGTTTAAATACTTTACATTATCATGAGAAAAAAATGAACTGGTTAAAAACAATAATTTCTCAAAAATGGCTAGAAAAACACCCGAACTATACCGTTAAAGACCATCTTCATTCCATTTTTTCAATTTTACTAACAAGCATACCAGCAAGTTCCCTGCCTTGGGGAGTCAATTTAGATTTGCCTAGTCCTCCTGATAAAAATCAATTTACTCCAGATGAAGTTTATTATATCCCAGAAGTAACACTTATTGATAAAACAGATTCTGCCTATATTGTTACTTTTTATTTTATGAGAAATTTACGAACATATAGTTCAGACTGTGTAATAATTTCAAGTTATTCAGAATATAATTCTTCAATAGAGTATATTAAACAAGCTGGATTCTCAGGAACAATAAAAAGACTAATGAACGATGGACAACAAGATCCAAAAGAACTTGGAAAAATAAAAACTCCTGATCCGTATAATTTTTGCCAAAAAACAATTGCTTTAATTCAATCAGACAAGGATGATAATAACGAGAATAAAGATCTAATCCCAGATTGGCCTTATCCTGAATCAGAATTTGATGACAACGAAGATGTTTCAAATTCAAGAGTTCGTGGACCAAGAATTAGAGGACTAGTTTGAATTGGTTTAAAAAATTAGCTCAATTTGCAGAATCGATACCTATTTCAATTCAAGAAGATAATGGTTCTATTGAAGGCATTATTCATTATAATATGGAATTTGTCAATAATTGGTTACAAAGTGTTGGAGCGAATATAAATACGTCAAATCTTATTCCTCCAATCGCTATAGCTAAAAATATGTGGGTAGACGAAGAAGTCAGAAACCAAGGATTAGGAACTGATTTAATAAATAACTTCATAGGAGAAGCTTCTGATATGGGAGCTAAGTGTATTTTACTTGAGGCTGATATGGGTGAAGATAATGCTTTTAATTTAGTGAATTGGTATAGTTCTTTTGGGTTCAAAACAATAGGAAACGGGAACCAATACCCAATAATGAAAATGGACTTATGGTAAATTGGCTTAGAAAACTTTCTAATTCCATTAACATTGATTTAGGGCAATATCCTCAAAATGTTCGAGATTATATTAACGATATGGTTTCTAGATATTCTGAACATCCACAATATCCATATACCCAAGAAGATGGGCAACAAGATATACAACGCATTATTCAAACCTCAACTCAAAATATGCAAAAAATTCAAACACTTCTCCAGCAAACCATTTCTAGAATTCCTTGGAATGGGTCTATAATAACAGTTCATGTCGGAAGCCCACCCCATTTCTTAAACAAACCTGATTTCTTAAAACCAGTAACAGATGCCCACATCTCTGTCGGTAATCCTACTTCTTTTAATTCAACAGCAGATTTCACTATTTTTGTGGATGAAGAGAATCCAAATAAAATAGAAGTTGATGATATTCTTGATGCCGGTGATGACGATTTTTTCGAAAATAAATTAACAGAACAAGACTATTTCTACTTAGTCAGAGAACTAAAAAGACCAGGAAGCGTTAAAAGTTCTAAAATGTATTCTCTTTATACTGCTAGACCTATTCAAGATCGAAATTTGTTTATGAATGCTACTACAATTCCACCTAATATCTTTTTAACAAATACGTATAATCGAGCAGAAGGAATAGCAATGGATTTAGCAGGTTCTTCAAAAATACGTGATATTTGGAAAATACGCATAGAAGAAAAATATTTAATGATAACGTTAGATACAGGAAGAGAAAAAGATTATCAAGTTATTGGAAACCAACAAGTTCCTGTTAAAAATATTGAACTAATAAAACAGGGAGAATAATTTTGAACTGGCTTAGAAAATTATCTCAAAATTCTACCGAAGATCTTCTTCTATTAAAACAACAAGGAGAAGAAGGAATTTCGTATATAGATTTTTTATCTAAAATTTTTCCTACTGCAAATTTTCAAACAACTCTACGTCAAGAAGATTCTGTTAGACAATTCGGACCACAAATTGCTTTTAGAATATTACATAAAAATATGAATATCCCAGAATTCAAAAAATATTCCAATATTACAACTTCTACAAAAATCAAAATAAGAGGATTTGTTCAATCTTCAGGATTTGATAATAAACTCTATGTTCTTGATGGAGATAATTTTGTTCCATATGAAAACATACCCGAAGACAATTGGTTCTATTTCCAAGACATTATGACCAACAAAACAAGCCCAATGTTTGAAAGTGGCAAAAATTTAATAATGCTTATTCATTATAACGTTCTCCGTAATCTTGATTCACATTTTGCTTGGGATAAATATAAAAATCAACCACAAATTAAAAACATATTAGAACAAATTAATCAATATGATTTGACCACTAAAGATGGAGAAGAAATGCTTCTTCAAAATATTCCACCTGAAGACCAAGAAGCATTTAAACAAAAATATAGAGAATGGTGGTGGTCGCGGAAACCAAAAGAAGATTTTATTCAATCTATTGAAAAATCTTTACAAGAAGTTTACAAAGAAAAAGAACAAACACAAAATGCTAACTCTCCTAAAAATGACCCATATGAATACAATATTTCTATGGACCCACATAAAGAAGGAAAAGGCAAGTTTATCGACGTAGAATTAATAGAACAAGCGCTTGAATTATATCCTGATTTTAACGTTATGGTGAGGTTTCATGCAGGAAGAGAACAATATAAAGCATCTGATATTGCTAGATTTAAAAATGCAGGACCAGATGACGATGAAGCCTATTATTTCTATAATCATGGTAACGGAATAAGGGACATGTTTGTCATATGAACTGGTTAATTAAATTAGCATCTTCTCATTTCATGTATCATGGAACAAGTGATACATTAGCCCCTAAAATACTCTCTGAGGGCATTGTTCCAGGAAGAACCCTTGTTTGGGACCAAGAACGAGCGAAAGAAGATGAACGGTCTAGAGCTAGTTATGGTGGAGTTTATTTTACTAATAATTTCATGACTGCTTGCTCAGCAGCACATACCGCAGTAGAACAATTTGGTGGAAAATTTCTGTTAGTTATGGCTCAACTAGAACTAAGAACTCCGTCTATTTTATTAGATGAAGACAAATTATCAAATCCAATAAGAGCCTTTAATGAAACATTGCATGTTAATGCAAATGGTTGGTATTATATGGACTGGGTTAGTGCAGAAATGCCTGATTTAGATAAAGTCGTTCAAACATATTTAAATCAAATTTCTAAAACATATACATCTGTTCAAAAATCATCATTAGGGTTTCAAGATCAACGTCAATTTGAAGCAATAATACCTCAAGTTCGTGATTTTATTATCGCTGCAGTTATGAGAGAAATCGCTATAGAAGTTAAACGGGAACTAAAACAAGGCGGGTATACTTCTCTTTTATATCGATTCCCACAATTCAAAGATATAGATTTGTCTACTCAAGAAACTGAATATAGACGAACAGCTAATGCATTAATGCAAAAAACGAATTTTATGGCTAATGAAAATGTTGATTCTTTTATGCATAATGTTCGAACTTTAGATCCTGTTTCTTTTAGTGGCAAAAATAAAATAGTTCTTGTATCTAGAATTCATGAATGCAGACACCCAGATCTGATCGAAAATAAATATTATGTGGATGCAGAAATCATATATGGAAACAATTCATCTGCTATTAACTTATTAAAAGACGGACTAACTCGACTTAGCTCTAATATGAGAATTAGAAGCAAAAATCATATTTATGTCGACCAACCAAAAGAAAATAAAAATGAATTGGCTTAAAAAAATATCTCAAAAACCAATGCCTCTCCCAGTCAACTATACTCATGATGATGAAGTGGATTTTGGTGCTTCAAAAATTCGAGACATAATGACCTATGAAACAGCAGATCAATTAAACTTGCAATATCCAAATATGAAATATTTAGGTTCAGGAAGAGATGGCATTACATATAGAACTTCTTCGGGAAGCATTGTTAAATTTACAAATGATCTAAAAGAAGCAGAAACTGCAACAATAGTTTATAATAATCCATTAGATTGGGTTGTTCCTATTTTAAGCCCACCAAAACAAATTCAACAAGATTTGCAAGATCAATATAGACCAAATGAGACTTCTTTGTGGGCTATTGAGATGAAAGAATTAAAAATTCCAACAACAGATGAACGACGTTTAATAAACTGGTTAACATTTAGATGTGACACTGAAAAATTTCATTCTCTAAACCAAGCAGTTGACGTATTTGGCCAAGATATAGACCAAAAAACTTTATCAAATATTTATAACCAAACAAAACACATTATTGAAAGCAATAAAAATACTCTTTGGCTAACTGATATTCATGGCGGAAATGTAGGTTGGGATGAAGATAGGAAATTAAAAGTATTTGATTTTGGTGGCTAGAAAAACAAAAGCACATACATTCCTGTATGCGCTTTTTGTCGGAGTCAGCCTGGAGTCTATCGAGACTCCATGTACCTAAGTGGTCTAGTCTATCGTACAATATCCCACGAAATTGTCAAGAAAAATATCATTTTTGCGAAAATTAGTTTATTTAAAGATCCAGTTCTGAATGTTGAAACGGGCATTCCATTTGTAGAGCTATTTCAGGAGTTATACTGGACGACCAAGACGAAAATAATCTTCAGATAATTCTGGACCAGAATCAGAGAATTGAATCAATCCTTTATTATTTACCCATTCAATCCATATTTTAGTTCCAAGAGATAAATACTCTCCTGATTGCCATTTTCTTATAATCTCACCAAACTTTTCTTTATCCGAATCGTTCATAGATTTTCCGTGCTTTAATCTTAGCCTTTGCAATATCTGCTTCTGTCCAAATATCTTCTTTTACTCTTATTTCAAAGCCAATATTAAAAATATCCCAATAAAAAATTGTTCCAGACTTTATTTTATTCGAGCCAAAATGTCGAATCGGTATTTCTATAGTTTCATACGGTTTTGTCCAGCCCGTTAAGTCATGAAGTTCTGCGAAAACTGTGTTTTCCAGAACTTCAATAATTATGCCTTCAAATTGTTGCTTAATGTCCGAACTCAAATCTTGAACAATCCATTCAGCAAATTCGTAGTGTTCGTTATTTGAGCCAATGCGCCACTAACCTGAGAACCTAAACCCCCAGTAAATTTCCCTCCTCCAATACCACCACCTACCAACTTCATTAAAGGTTCCACCAATCCTAGTGCTTTTTGTCCAACTATAGCCCATGACATTAAAACTTTTGCTGCTGCACTCGCATCTGTTTGAGCTTTATCTAATTCTGCCAAAGAATTGTAGAAATTCGTTAAAGATGATTCAAATTCTGTAATTATTTCTGGTGAAACTCCAGAACCAGCTTTGCCTAAACGATCCTTACCCAAATCACCCATATCTCCATCGCCTGCTATTTCTGGCATTTTCTATCTCCTTTTTAATGTTTATCCTTATGGAGCGACCGCTACTAATCCCGCACCTACAGCCATTCCGCCTACTGCACTCATCATCGAATCAAAAAATTGTTGAGCAGATTCTTTTGCTTCCATTATTTCAGCTTCAGTTGCTCCAGTCCTATTCGTAGTTATAATGAATTTGTCAATTGCATTCATAAATGGACCTTGAATCTGCATCCAAGACTTTTCACTATCTTCAATAGCTTTTTGTTTCGCATCCTTAAGCTCAATAGCCTTGTTCAAATCAACTATACTCATTGGAACAATCGCACCATTTGTATCTTTAGATACTAAACGCCCATCTTGATTGTGAATACTTAAAAAATTCTCCCAATCACGTTTTAAACTATCTTGCTGTAATATGTGCTTTTTCTCCACCATTTCATTAGCAGCTTTGGAATAATTCTTTAACATTTCTGCAAATACTAAATTAGTTTGATTTGATTTAACATTTACATCGTGCCATTTTTTATCTAAATTAGATTTACACCCAATATTCAACAGCGTTAAAAAAAACAAACAAGTCACTAACCCTTTTTTTGTCATGAATTTTCTCTTTCCCGCTCAGATGATTTGTTTTTATTATTGATATCTGAACCTTCTTTTAAAGCCTTTGCAACATCTCTTTTTCTCTTTTGATTCAAACGGCTTCGTACCTCAGAAGGTGTCTCATATCGAGCACGTTGCTTCATCTCTTTAATCACACCTTCTTTTTCAACTAGTTTTCTAAATCGTCTTAAAGTTTGCTGAATCTTTTCTCCTCTACGAGGAAACAATCTAATCATTAAAATTCTCCAAAAAATAATCCTCTATGCGGCTTTTTTCAATAATTTCTCCGAATACTCCTTCTGCCCTAAGTAAACAGCTTCTTCTTCATTTTCTGCTAAAATCACAGTTTCCCAAGAGAGTTTAGCTTTTGTAACATTCCCTGGACTAATGTGCCAAACTTGTAACCCTGTTGACTCCCCATTTCTGGTTTTAATATTAATCCAAAGTCCAACAACAAATTCTTTCAAATTCTCGTTTTTTGTCACCATTTTTGCACAATTCTCCATAAAAAGTTTCAAAGAAATTATACCAGTTATGGATTTTTGTCAACAATTTTATCAACAAATCTGCCAACAATGTCTCGCACTTCTTCTGTTAATTCTAACTGATCTAGCCACCTCTTAGGTATTTTTTCGATTCCTACTTCAACTCCCACTAAAGACCCTACTAGCGCAGCATTGTTTTCACAATCATTTGTTAACACAATTACTTCTTGCAAAGCTTTTTCAAAGTTATTTCTATATTTTGCAAAAATCTTATTTGTTGTCCAAAAGGAATCCAACAAATCATATGTGGAACTCACATGCTCAGGAACAATAATAATTTTGTCTAAAATTTCTATATATTCCTTCATATCACCTGATTTGTATACATCCAGTAAAACTTGAGAAGTTTTTTCTCTTTTCCCTAATAAAAATGATCGTATCATTAAACAGTACAAAGCAGAACATATTTGTGCTTCAATTTGTTGATTTGTTATATTAGTCACTAACTGAGCATCGCTTATTGTTTTTTCTACATTTTCATAAATGTTCCATAAGGCAATAGGCAACATATAAGTTAATGCAGTATTATCTATTTCAGAATCGCTAGAACCACAACGATCAGGCGGCATTCCATTACCATACATACGGATAGATTGAGAAATAGAAGAATTACTCTGAATCCCTTCTTTCGACGCTAAAAACCCACCTACATACCACTCATTAAAATTAAACATTATATCTTCTAAATTTACTTTTTCAGAATTTAAAAGAGAATTCATAACACATAAAAACATCGCTCCAGCATCTGAATAATATCTAGGTAATTGGTGAACGATCATCGAAGATGATAAAGCTTGGTTTTTACAACGAAATCCAAGAGCGTTTCCAATCAAAAATCCAAAAATACTGCCTTCTATTTTTGACCGCATATAACCATTATACCGCATATTCAAAATTAAGAAATTTCAAATATAATTTCAATATTCGTAAACCATTCTGCTGAGTTTGGTTCTTTAATTGGATACCCTAAATTCTCCCACTCTTCATCTGATACTCCTACATTTCTATTCTCATAAAATTTAACTGCTTTGTCATAACTCTCCCATGTTCTTTCAGATGGATTCTCTGTCGCCTCTTTTATCGCTAATCTATACTGCAAATATAAATTATTCGGATCATTAGGTAATGACGGAGAATTATGAGTAACTGTTTCAACAGCAAAAATGTTGTAAATTTGTGGTTTGTCTGAACTTTCTATTGTTGGGAAATATAATGAAAACCCAGGTTCTGTTCTAAAATTCTCTATTGCTCCTCGAACTATATTAAACCCATTTATTAAACCGTATATAAAATTATTTAACATAGAAATTTCAAAATTATATCTGAATAATCCATGCCAATTAAATGGATAAGTAACTTTATTCAAAATGTTCTCTACACCATTTATCGTCTCTATAAGAGAAACAGTATTCTCTAAAAAACTTATTCGCATAAATATAAAATTGTTAATATCAAATCTTCGAACTCGGAAATCAAATTGTAAATTTTTAGTTCCTAAAAAAACAATCGTAATAGAATAATTCGAATCTCCAATTTGTCCGGATGATTCATGTAAAGAAACTCCAGAATATATTAATTCTCCAGTATTTTCAACCAAAATAGGTAAAGTAGAAAAATTATTTATAACTCCATTGCTTGTCCAAGTATTTTGCTCTTTACCAGCCCCGACTTGTAAATTAATATCAGGTAACGAAAGTTTTGATTTGTTCTTTGGTTTTTTAGGTAGTTGAAGTGGAATGTCAGACATAAATCATAGATTTCTTTTGTTGTGGTTCCCGTAGGGACTCTTAAAACTACGGGACTTGTAAACAAAACTCTGTTTAAGCCCGTGTAGAGGAAACAACAAATACTCTTTTAAGAGAAAAAATAATGCTAGTTTTTACACAAGAACTAGCAAACTTGTCAAGAAAACGAAAGTCACTGGGTATTCTAGCACAACACACGACAGATACTCTCAAGTTCTGTCTCCTCTGTGCTCGTGAGGAACAGGGTCTCATCGAGGAGTTATTTGAGGTTTTTAAACTCTGCTCACTATCTCCACTACAAGAAGATTGTTTAAAGACAGAGTCACAGAGCCAAGAACGTGAGGGGTATTCTTGGGTGTGTGGGTTAAACCTTCTCTCAAATAACGTCTGTTTATACATTACTGTATAAGCCCTCTTGTTACCGTGTAACTCAAACTAACTCTTAAAGCGAGCTTTAAGAGCTAATCCAAGCTACGGGACTTTAGTCCCTGTAGTCAGTGACATTCATTTAATTTTTATACTCTTCCTATCTATTTTGCAAAATTCTAAATTCCTCTTTATTCGCGAAAAATAAAAAACCTATTTCTACTGTTCCAACTAAAGAATTTTCAATTTTTACGAAATTAAATTCTTCTCCCGCTATTCCACGAACAAAAATTTTCAAATCATTAAGATTCCATTCTGCAAAATTTGAAATTAATTTACTTATCAACAGAACCGTCTTTAATTCTACTTTTGTTTTAATTTTGATTTTATCTCTTAAAATATTCCAATTATTTTCTTCATTTATTTCGCTAATTAAAGAACTTATTGTTAAAACAGGAACATCTACTGTTGTAGTTGAATTTACTATAAATGGATCTGAAAATAAATCACTATATACTATTGCTTTTTTGTGTTCAGGAATGCTGTATTTAAAACTAGAACAACTAATCCTTTCAATACATTGGTTAAATGGACCAATATTCAAAGGTAAAAGACTCATTGTGTCTTAATCTTCTCTTTCAATTCCTTGATTAACTTCCAACACCTAATCTGATGAATAGTAGAAATTGAAACCCACATGGCTAAAATCACCAAAACCCACCACAAAATAGCAAAATTCACTTCCATATTCAAAAACTACTCCAAAGTTGTTGATTTGTTACTTCATGATGAAACATGATTTCACTCGGTTTTACCGATTTCCCCAATTTCCTCGGACATCTATCTGCACTTTCTCTCTTCCAAAAAATATATTTATCTAACACTGATTTGCCAATCATTTCCTGAACTAATTTGTTATCGAAAAATCCCATAGCTGAATATATATTATCCGGCAACTTCTCAGGAGTCGAATTCCTGTTAACCCCAATATCACTTAATCCCGCAGATAAAATCATTAACACAGCCAAATATGGATTCGCATCCGGAGCAACTGTTCTAATCTCAATTCTCGATGATCTCTCATTCCCAATCGGAATCCGTATCATACTCCCCCTATCAACAGCACTAGATTTAATCTCATTCGGCGCTTCATAATGTGGGTCTAATCTTCTATACGCATTAACACTAGAATTTAATGCCAAACATATATCTTTTGCATGCCCTAACACATTATTAATAAATGTATTCGCAAAAGGTGATAAATTGTTCACATCATCCCCATAAAATAAATTCTTTTTATTTTTGCTAATAGAAATGTTTATGTGCATTCCACTTCCATTAACACCAACTATCGGTTTTGGTAAAAAACACGCAGTCAAATTCATGTTATTCGCAACTTGTCTACAAATCATCTTATATAACTGAATTTGATCTGCTGCAATCAACGCATCAGTATACCCCCAATTAATCTCAAATTGACTCGGTGCTACCTCTGGATGATCCTTCTCATTCTCAAACCCAGCATTTCTCTGTCTATTCGCAACTTCATCTATAAATCGCCGCAATTCACTATTCGGTAATGTATTAAAATATCCCCCTGTTGTCAAATATTCAAAATTTCTGCCAAAATGATAAGTTCTTTCTACATCAACTCCCTTAAATAAAAATCCCTCTATCTCTGCTGCTACACCAACCGTATACCCATGCATTCTATATAAATCATCCAAGTAAGTAGATAAAACAGCACGAATATCCGATGAATATTGAACCCCATCACGATCCTTAATGTTGCCGAAAATAAAAACTTTTTCAGCACCAAATTCAGGCAAAATATACGTTGAACCCCAATCTAAAACTATTTTTAAATCCGATTCTTTTTGTTCTGTAAATCCGCGAATAGAAGAACCATCAAATGTCAAATTGTCCGCAGATTTTAATAAAAAATCTTTATCATAATCAAGTGTATGAAATTTACCCTCAATATCAGAAAAACATACCGTAACAGCCCTATATGAACCAGAATTCAATAAATCACGAATATAAGATTCTATTTCTCCATCACAAATCTCATTTATTCTTATTTGTTGACGTACACTTTTAATAGCTAAATGCCACATTTTTGAACGAACTGGTATATCATCAAATACTTTTAATGCCATTTTTTCTCCTATAATCCAATGCTTTCTATCACTTCATTCGCACTCGGCCAATAAATATACACCAATTTTCCAACACTTTCAGCTAAATCAATCGTATGTTTACTCCCTTTACTACTCCCATCCCAAAACGCTATAATCTCATCAACTGCCTCTACAATTCTTTTATTTCGATTAAACCCCGCACTTCTGCCTTCCATGTCCCAATTAGGTAAAAATTCAATATATTTAATTCTGTGCTCTTTAGCATAATCTATAGCCAATGAATCCGCACCCTTAGCCCCACCACTTATAATTAAAGAAATATCATCATGAAAAGATAAACATTTCTTCAAAAAATCATAATTATTGAAAGTCCTCGAACCAACTATACCTAATTTCATTCAACTTACCAGTTTTTAAATCGCTCTTGAGATGATGCATTTTTTGGAGTATTATCTACAATAATTCCTGTATTTTTACACGCACCTTCTTCAAAATGTATTGTTCCATTAGATTCTAAGTAAAATCCTTCATGTACCCACAAACACACTTTACAAATCGGACAAGTTATATCAGGCGAAACATTATCAGGATCATTAAATAAATTCAAATTTTAATCCCCATTCTGTTTTTCGCGAAAAAGAAATTTTCTGAACTTGCTACTCGCTATTTTTTTCTAAAAGAACCTATTTCCGCGAAAAGAAAATATATTAATAAACCTATGAATTTAATATCATCTCATACATTTTTCGATACGTCAACTCAGGAACCTCTTTTGAATAATAAATAGTTAACACATTCAATGCATCATATAACCTAGATAAATAATCCCGATATGACTTATTCGGCAAAAGAACTTCAAATTCACCACTACTGTAATGAACCTTATCCCCAATACTCACTTTCTTCCATTTATCATTTCGCAAATTAAAAAATTTCTCTAATGTCTCATTCACGAGTCAAAATTAATTCAGCCTTCCATCCCATATTTTTCCCCATTTACGAAAAATCTAAATTGGAACGATTTTTGCACGTAATCGTTGATTTCCGTATTTGATCTTCTCGAATCTGTTTAACTAATTCAATCAAATGTCGAACTCTAACTATACTATCCAAATTGTACATCTCAGATTCGTCACAATAATCAATACAAAAATCCGCTAATATCTCGTCTTCTATCCCGTTCACTAACCCAATCTCTTTTATCTCTTTTCGTGTCAATGGCGTTGTAATATCTCCTATATCCCCTATTCCCTTAATTGATTGCTCCAATCTCTTTTTCGTTTTATTTGTTATCGTTTTAAATATTTCTGGACCTTTTGAACATATTATCATCTCCCCTAAACAACATTTGCATAAATCTCTGCCAAGCGGAACATCTGGATTAGAATCCGTAGAATAATCCCCATGAAAATAACGAGGAACATTCCCTCTACCCTCACAAACAGGACATTTCTCCCAATTACCCATAATCTGTAAACACCTATTCCTGTAAACTCATTATTATCTCATCCACACCATCTTCTGGATAGGGAGAATATATCATCCCAGCACGAACACTCGCTCCCTCTATTTGTTGCTCCACATAGTCCGATAACCATTGTATCACATCATTTTGATTATATGACTTAGGCTTGTTTCTCCCAGTATAATTCCACATATCAGGAGCTATCTTTCTCTCTATCTCTTCCGTCCAATTCAAATTATTAATCTGATGCTCTATCATCAAAAATCCCATTATATCATTTCTAATCTTATTCCTGGTCTCAATATCTATGTCAAACTCATGCAAATCAACACTTACAATCCTATCCACAACAGAATCTATCATATACTGACATTGAACCATCTCATTCTCTATGTCCCTATTACTTCTCTTAGGCTTATTTCTCTCCCTCTGACGCTTCTCTTCCGCTCTAATCTCTCTATCCGCTTGAACAGACAAAACATTCTGTTTAATCAACTCTTTACGAGTATTTGACTCAATAACTCTTTTATGTCTTTCCGCTTTTTGATCCGCCTCTAATACTTCAATTTTCTTCGCTCTCTGAACAGAACTTAAACAATCCCATAAAATAATTTCAGGCAATTTCCCATTCATATCTCCATGTAATACATACGTCTTATTACTCGAATCAGAAAAATTAGGAAATAAATAAGAATGAACGTTTCTAACCAAATAAACCTTATTTTGATGATTTGCACCAACAAATTCCTTCACGGGAGTCCAACCAAAAGGTAAATCAAATCCTCTAATATCAGGCAAGGGAACTTCTATAGCCCCTACATCCTTAATACTGTAATGAGGCATGTTAAGAATAATTATTTCATCTAATCCTCGAAAATCATTTTCAACAGAATTAACAACACTTGAAAAATTCAAAATCCACAAAACCAAGAACAACAACAAACTTCTCAAATTCACCATTTCTCTCAAACTCCTTTTTTAAGAATTTTAAGAATTTTAAGAATTCCTACGGAAACTATGAAAACTATGAAAACTTTTTTGGCAAAAATTAATCTTGAACTGCACGAGACTCTTCCGCTACATGATCATATTCTCTAACTTTACGAACTCTATAAGGCTTCTTACTTCCAGGAATATTCACAGGCTTGTGCTCTTGATGCTCCAAAATGGCATTCTCTGGACAATCTAATACCATAACATCAGAATCAGAATCAGAAGTGTTCCATAAAGAGACACCTTCTCCAAATATCTTGTGGTAATGACCTGTAGCCTCCCCATGAGCCAAAATATGATCCTTAACCTCAGTCGTTCGAACTAACTTCTCATCAAACGTCTCAATCAATACATCACCTTGCTGAAACAACATTTCTTCTTCTCCTTTTCAAGTCAACACAACAGGTACTTCACTACTTCCATTCCTCCATTCCAATGCACTTCTAACATCAACACACGATGGATGAACTCCTTCTACATGCCATAATTCTTCTACACTTGGATTTCTCATCTTTAAATAAGGTCGATCCCTCTTATCTCCAAAATCTACTAATATTAACTCATAATCACCTACTTTATCTACACTTCTTCCTAATTTATAACACACCCTATCTATTCCTACTTTCCTAACAAATTCCGCTCTTATTTGAACATTTTCTATCTCTAATATTCTACGTGGATCAAGTTCTTCTGCTTTTGTTAACACTAACCATTCTGGTACTCTTACTCCATTTAAACAATAAATTTCTAATCTCCCACCCCTATATCTTATTGCTGATTCTTTCTCATTATGTAACACACCATCCCTTAAACTTATTCTCTCTGGTCTATGTTGAAATATTACTACATCATCATACAAACTATAAAATCCACAACACTTACTCAACTCCATTAACCCTCTTAATCCCTCACCTTCTATAATTCCTATCTCTATAAAATAATCATAAAAACTTAACCAATATACTTGATCCAATACTTGATTATATACTTGATCCCTTACTTGATTATATATTTGATCCCATACTTGATCCCATACTTGATCCCTTACTTGATCCCATACTTGATTATTTACTTGATCCCATACTTGATCCCATACTTGATTATATATTTGATTATTTACTTGATCCCATACTTGATTATATATTTGATTATTTACTTGATTATATATTTGATTATTTACTTGGTTCCATTTATATGCTTGAGAACTTAATCCCAACTCCACACTATTCTCGTCTGCACTTATTGGATCATCACACAAATAAAATCTACTTGGCTCTTTTAATCCTACACTTCTATATGCTAAACACACCGCTTCCTTGCTTTTCTCAAAATTACATGGTTCTGTAGATAACCCTATTTTTATCCATTTATCACGGATAATAGGAAGAAGTAATTCTTGTTCTGGTGTAAGTCGCTCTAACATCTATTTTTTGCAAAAAAGAAGATATACAGCCCAATCAGGACTTGAACCTGAAATAAAAGATTCAAAATCTTTCGTGTTGCCAATTACACCATTGAGCTTAACTCTGAACCCGTTATTATGCCGAAATTTGGCCCAGACACTAAAGGTTTATGCATCCTCATACGTTTCTTCTAAAATATCTGGTTTAATTGCGTAAATTTCTCCACGAACTCCACGAATAATCCAATCTCCAATATTAGCTTTCAAATTACCTTCTAATGTCGGAATTATAAGAGAACCATCTTCCGCTTGAATACTAAGTTTTTTATTAGACCATTTTTCAATATCTCCAATGTTATTTCCAGTATATTGAACTGTCTCAACAACAATCGGTTTCTTCTTTATTTTTCTTATTTTCATGCCAATTTTCTGCTTGTTAAGTCATACTTGATAACTTAGTAGCCGCTTTTGAAGAATATCCACTATTCGAAGTATAAAACTGCCTACTCCATGCCCAATCATCCATCACAAAATTAGCAAATTGATCCTGAGTAATCT
>ERZ1292632.2104-Hain-H43-01um-R2-2104-length-17419-cov-6_pt1 | contig 17419 bp, 22 predicted proteins | sample MGYA00564407_ERZ1292632 | MGnify/ENA primary metagenome ERZ1292632 (study PRJEB36523, sample SAMEA6512637) | groundwater metagenome | collected 2019-01-08 | study: AquaDiva: Metagenomics assemblies of 32 groundwater samples | reverse complement strand
ACCAGTCACTACCGACTTAGATGACGGTATCGAAGCGACCATTAAAGCGGCGAGACTCGAAGGATAAATCGAACGTGCGGCCTTTTCGGTTGACATTTCTTTGATACTTGTATATTTTGAAAAAATGAGTAACTACAAAGAATTTCTCTGGCGTAAGTCGAATTATTCAGGGATGAACGGCTTTTCGCCGTTACTACTACCCGACTATCTCTTCGATTTTCAAAAATCCTTAGTTGACTGGTCTCTTCGTAAAGGTCGATGTGCAATATTCGCAGATTGCGGCATGGGTAAAACTATTATTGAACTAGTTTGGGCGCAAAACATCGTGCAGAAAACCAACAAGTCGGTGCTGCTCATAACTCCGCTCGCAGTATCTCAACAAACCGTGGCTGAGGGCGCTAAGTTCGGTATAGAATGCAGACGGTCGCGCGATGGTGAGCGAGCCGGTCACATTACCGTCACTAACTATGAAAGGCTTCATCTATTTTCACCGGAAGATTACGTAGGAATTATATGCGATGAGTCTTCTATATTAAAACACTTCGGTGGTGCGACGCAAAAACATCTAACACGGTTCGCATCTAAATTGCCATATCGGCTACTCTGCACCGCGACTGCTGCGCCCAACGACTACATAGAGCTAGGCACGAGTAGTGAGGCATTGGGCGAATTGGGACATAGTGATATGCTAACGCGATTTTTCAATCAGAACGACAAGAAAAAGCTCATAATGAACGACGTCAAACTCGCGCGGACGACACGTGGAGGTGATTATTACGCGAAGCTGTCATATAGAGCGTCTCAGTCTATTGGCCAATGGCAATTAAAACCGCATGCCGAGCAGCCGTTTTGGCGATGGGTATGTTCGTGGGCGAGGGCATGTCGCAAGCCATCCGATCTTGGATTCGACGATTCAAATTTTATTCTACCTAAGTTAATTGAACGCGAGCATTGCATTGTCCCCGACACTCCGCCGAGTGGGATGCTATTCACCGTGCCAGCTTTCGGATTAGCCGAAGAACGCGATGAACGTCGTCGCACTATGAACGAACGGTGCGAACTCGTTGCCAGACTAGTTGACAACGATGATCCTGCGGTTGTGTGGTGTCATCTTAACGATGAGGGCGACGCGCTAGAAGGACGCATACCGGGAGCTGTGCAAGTCAAAGGAGCTAACAGCGACGACTTTAAAGAACGAGCATACGAAGACTTCGCTTCCGGCAAAACGAGAGTTCTTATCACTAAGCCGAAAATTGGTGCTTGGGGATTAAACTGGCAACACTGTTCGCATGTTGTGACCTTTGCGAGTCACTCCTATGAACAGTTTTATCAATCGATTCGGCGTTGCTGGCGCTTCGGTCAAATGCGAGACGTAGTAGTTGACATTATTGCTACGACTGGCGAGCGGCACGTGAGAGACAATATGATCCGCAAGGCCGAAGCGGCTAACAAAATGTTCGCAAATCTAGTTGCGCAGATGAACGACGCGACGAGAGTTGATCGTAAAATTTACACCGAAGAAGTGAGGTCTCCGCAATGGCTATCGCCGAACAACTGATATCCGACAGGTTTGCCGTCTATCTTGGAGATTGCGTCGAGGTTATGAGCGCTATAAAAGATGGCATAGTGGATCTAAGTATATATTCGCCCCCCTTTGGCGGATTATATCAATACAGTTCGGATGAGCGTGACCTATCGAACTGCCTAAACCGTGATGAATTTTTCGAGCATTATGAGTTCGTAGTGAAGGAGATTTTTCGACTCACAAAGCCTGGCCGAATATCAGCGGTGCATTGCACCGACATTGCGAGCGGTAACACCGGACTAGATAATCTTTATGATTTTTCAGGCGATGTTATCCGGCTGCATGAGAAGTGCGGGTTTAAGCTGATTGCGCGGTATCACGTTTGGAAAGAACCGTTAACCGTGAGAAACCGGACTATGACTAAAAGCTTATCTCATCGCGGTTTTACCGAGGATTCGACACGGTGCAGCATCGCGAACGCGGATCAATTATTGATATTCCGCAGGGCTGGTCAAAATACTACTCCAGTGGGCCATCCTAACGGCGCTTTGACCTATGCCGGAGCGCGGCAGATTCCAAATGACGTGTTGCCATATCGTGGATGGACCGGCGATCAAAAAGAAAATCGCTATTCGCATTGGATATGGAGACAGTACGCATCAGCGTTTTGGGACGATGTCAGACTCGATCGTGTACTGCCGCATAGGGAAGCGAAAGACGAAGAAGACGAAAAACACGTACATCCATTGCAGCTAGATGTGATCGAACGGGCATGTCAAATGTGGAGTAATGCGCGTGATATAGTATTGACGCCGTTCATGGGTGTAGGGTCAGAAGTTTACGGTGCGTTGATAAACGACCGGCGCGCGGTGGGGATAGAACTAAAACCAGCATATTATAGACAGGCGATTAAAAATATTAACTTGGCATTGCAGGACGTTAAAGAGGATAATCAGATGGTCTTGCTAAACGATAAGCCACTCAATGAAATATTGCCATAGGCGCACAAGACGCGACAAGGCACCGCTGTTAAACCTATGAAAATCTCCGACTGCGATGCAGTAATTTTAGCTGGCGGCAAAGGCACGCGCATAAAGCACATGCTTGAGCCCGGCCAGCCGAAGGCGATGGCAAATATCAACGGCAAGCCGTTTATCAAGCTATTGATCGAACGACTGAATGCGTCTGGTTTCGAGAAGTTCACGCTATGCGTCGGCTACGGCCAGGACCAGATTGTCGAAGCTGTCACGAAAGACGAACTGGCCATGTTTTTCTGCGAGCATGAGCAGTTCGGCACAGGCGGCGCACTACGCATGATGCTAAGATCGCCAGCGATAAGTCTTAGCAGTCCATTCTTCTTATTTAACGGAGACACGATTTGCGAGCAGGTGCCTTACGCAAGAGCGTTAGTGCTCCATGAATGGTCAAATAAGGCCTTGACGGCGCTTAGATACAAGAATACGAACATCGGCACGTTCATCATGAGTCTTGCGATAAGAACCGCACTAGAATGGGAATCACGTGAAAGGTTCAATCTTGAAGAACTACCGATCCATTCATCAGTCAATTTCTTCGAAGTCGGTGAGCCGTTTCTCGATATCGGAACTTGTGCCGGACTCATGGACGCGAGGGAGAGATACAAATAGCATGATATTCAGCGCTGAGCATAAACGAAAACTATCTGAAGTCGCGAAGCTTCGCGTTGGCGATAAGAATCCGTTTTTCGGTCATAAGCACAAGCCTGAAACGATAGCGAATATGATCGCCAAGCTGAAGGCTCATCGACCGTCAGCTCCGGCGATAGAAAAATTCGAGCGGCGAATATTCTACAGTCCTGATGGCTGTCGGCTCTGGCTCGGCTCGGTAAACGGCGCCGGCTACGGATCGTTCAAACCGGAAAAGCACGGCCAAACCTACTTAGCGCATCGGTTCGCTTGGGAGCACTATAACGGCGTGATTCCCGATGGCATGTGTGTCCTTCACAGATGCGATGTGCGTCTATGCGTGAATCAACACCATCTGTTTCTAGGCACGCACAAAGATAATACGGCAGACATGAAATCGAAGGGCCGCTGGCGACAGGGAAAGGTTTATCGCGGCGAAAACAGTGCGCTCGCAAAACTAACGCAGGCCCAGGTCATGCAGATCAGAGCCGATTATTACCTCGGCGGTTGGTATCAAGCCGAACTTGCGCAGAAATTTTCCGTAAGTCAGTCTTTAGTAAGTGTTATTGTACGCGGAGAAGTCTGGAGCACGACATGATAATAAGTCGCACTCCCTACAGATGCAGTATGTTCGGCGGATCAACGGATTACAAACAATTCTACGAAAATCACGGCGGCGCATGCCTAGTCGGAGCCATAGATAAATTTTGCTATGTCACGCTGAGATATCAGCCACCATTCTTCAAGCATATTAGCCGAATATGCTGGACCAAGGTCGAGCTAGTCACGAACAATCTTGATATTCAAAACCCTGCGGTGCGAGGGACTCTTGAATATCTCAACAAGAACGATGTAGGTCTTGAAATTCATCATCAGGGCGACCTGCCCGCTAGCTCCGGCATGGGCAGCAGTTCAAGCTTTGTCGTTGGGCTTTTAAATGCCCACGCATGCCTAACTGGATTGCAAGACGATGGCAATTGCCATGAGTTTGCTATGAGCCTAGCTAAGACGGCGGTTAGGATCGAGCGCGAGTTCGTCGGTGACGAAGTCGGCATCCAGGATCAGCACGCGGCGGCGCTTGGCGGAGTCAACCTGCTAACTATCGGAACGGACGGTGTCGTCAATGTCTCTCCGTGTAAAAAAAGCGTATGCGACGAACTGGAAAAGCGGCTGATTCTATTCTTTCTCGGCACGACGCGGCACGCTTCGGAGATCGCCAAGGCTCAAGTGGCAGAAGTCGGCAAGCATGAAGCAGCAATGCTTAGGCTCATGAGCCAAGCTGACGACGGCTATTACATGCTGACAGGCAGAGCATCGCTAGACAACTTTCCGTACTTACTCAACGAAGCTTGGGAGATAAAGCGCAGCCTATCGCCGATCATATCGAATCCGACAATTGACGATATTAGAAGCGGCCTCATGACCAATGGTGCTAAGGCCGTCAAGCTGATAGGAGCGGGCGCAGGTGGATTCATGCTAGCCTATGTCGTAGAAGATCAACGCGAGTGGCTGATTAAATGGGCGCAAGCAAATAAATTGCTACCGGTTCCGTTTGGGTTTTGCTATACTGGTAGTCAAATCATTTTCAATGGACGTTCGTGAGACTCCATGATTGATAACGCTCCTAAACCTAAAAACGAATTCGACTCGTCGAACATGCGACTGATTAAATGTCGAGGTTGGTGCAATTGTCGATTTCAAGGATTGGCCGGGAATTATCATGTCGAGCTGTGCAATATGTGCGCAATGGAGGCTGGCGAGCGAGCGGCGCGCTTGATTTACAACGACGGCGAACTTGAACGATGGAATCCCGAATCCGAGATAGACAAGTCTAACAAAGCCTCTTTAATGCGATATTACTTGAGGGCAAAGCGTATTTTAGGACACATTGCACGATCCGAAGCCTGAAAAAGTAATTGATGACGCGTACAAAAAGTACGTCGTGTCATTTCCGTGTTTAGTCTGTCCGAGTAGAGAAGTCGACGGCGATCACTTGCTTGCACGCGGTCGTGGTTCTGCCAGTCAAAATGACTATGGACTCATTCCGCTTTGTAGGGATCATCATTCGGAACGCCATCAAATCGGCAATCAAAAGTTTGAGCAGCGATATTCGATCAATCTCTGGAGAGAGTCTTGGCGGCTATTGTCTAACTGGATAATCAAGATAAAGCAACTCGATGGGCAAGCGTCTATCTCTTTCTAAGGCGAGAGCTATCAGGGACGGTGATTCACGGAAATGGACCGCCGAAGAGCTTCTATTGGACCTAGTCGAACAGATCAGACGCGGAGAGATTAAGCCGAAGCAAATTGCCGTCCACTGGTTTGAAAAAGCCGATAGCGAAAGCTCAATAGGAGCGCACGACTACATTGTCGCGCAATGCAATATCTCGGAGCACATACTTCTCATGGAAATCGGCAAGCAGTGCATGCTCGACATGCTAAGAAGCTAAATTCGAGCGTAAAAAAAGCATAGCAACCGTTCGCAAGCGTATATTAATTCTTGATAATTATCTGTTTCACAAATGAACTGTTTGCTTTGCGGAAGAGTCGCGGGGTTTAGACGGAAGGTTTGTTTAAAGTGTCAGGCGGTTTCCGGCAGATTGGTTCGTAGTGTTGCCAAGGATGTAGGATTGAACGCGAAAATATCGGTGCGCGAAGATGTATTGACGGAGCAATTAAAAGAGTCCTGCGGGCATATTGATGGCATTATCAATCGGGATTGCAAGAACTGTCGCGCTGCTTACATGAGGGCTTGGCGTAGGCGTGGGATTAGAATTGGTCTATGAATCTTGAAGCCCTAACACTACTCGAAACGTCGACAGTGCGCAATCTCGTAGCAACATGGCCAGCGATCAAGATTTACAATGACAACATGACAGTCTGTCGCCGATGGTCAGAAATCAGCGGTGTGCATTACAAACTAGCACGCAAATGGCTCAAGCCGTTGATTGAGAATCAAATCGTCATGATGAACGGCACGATCGATGAGCTTGCGATGCAGTACATAGCCGAAATCGCAATGAAGCAATGCCCGCCACGAAGACAATACAGACAGAAAGCACAACCCAGTTCGACAGTTATCGCTAAGCGTGAATATTCAAAAATTCGCAAGGATGAATACAAGACCAAGGCGGCGAAATTAGTTTTAGCCATGATCGAGGCTGGGCATGAATATATCTGTCAGTTTGCGGGCTGCAAAGAGGTCGAAAATTTGACAATCGATCATATCATTCCAATGTCGCGCGGCGGATCGGACGACTTGGATAATTTGCGGTTCTTGTGTTTGTCGCACAATAGCTCACGGCGGGATCGATTAGATGACGAACCATAACGGGGGTTTAAGCTCATGACATAGCTATGAGCAGAACCTATCATCATGTGCCATACAAGCACCAGCTCAACGCCATCAAGAATTCGTGGAGAGCAGGGTTGTGGCTTAGGCGCGAGCCGAAATGGTGGCGCAAGATGCACAAGCATCGTAAGCGTCGAGTTGAACTCGCTAACGCCTTAGCGCGTCTGAAAAAGGGTGCCGATTCTGAAAACATGACATGGCCGTTAGATAAAAAGCCTTGGCTTTATTATTACTAAGAACTAAGCGATGTTCGTCGTGTAAAAAGATTCGCACGCACGATGAATTCTTTGCGAACCGGCACTGGCCAGATGGTCTAAGCAATCAGTGCAAGCCTTGTCACACGACTAGTTCGAGGCCGGCCTGGTATCGCAATCGGACGACGCGCATATCTCAGTCGGAAAATGCACGAAAGTTGCGCAATTACGGCTTGTCGGAATCCGATTACCAACGGATGCACGATCATCAACTCGGCCTATGTGCGATATGTAAACAACCGGAAGGTTTGATTGATGGCCAATGCGGTAAGCTCCGACGGTTGGCAGTCGACCATTCTCCGCATACGGGCCGAGTTCGTGGGCTATTGTGTCATCGCTGTAATACGTCGCTCGGCTTATTGCGCGAAGACATCGAAGTGCTGCGGCGTGCGGTTGAATATATGAGCAATGATCGTCCATGCCACGATTAACCAAACGAGCACGCAATAATTTGAAATCAAAGGGCAACAAGTATCATTCTGGCACGACTAAAAAATCACTAGAATACAAACGGTTAAATAAGGACGATGACAAAAGAAAGAGGAGCAAAGATGAATAATTTACTGACAGATATCACAGTATTGCTAGACCGGTCTGGCAGCATGTACTCATGTCGAAACGACGTACTCGGTGGACTGAACAATTTCATTAGAGACCAGCAAAAGATCGAAGGAGCATGCAAGTTTACGCTAATTCAGTTTCATTCGATGAATCCGCAAGAGAAAATTTACGACGCCGTCGATCTTCGCAAAATCAGCGGAATCACAACGTTTAATCCTGGCGGGGGAACTCCGCTACTTGATGCGCTCGGTCTATCCATCGTCGAAACCGGTGCCCGACTCAGAGCGGTGCCTGAGCACGAACGTCCGGGCAAGGTGATCTTTGTTGTCATCACGGATGGAGAAGAAAACGCAAGTCATCGGTACAAAAAGCCGAAAATCGCCGAGATGGTCAAGGAGCAACAGGACCGATATGCATGGGACTTCGTTTTTCTCGGCGCTAACATGGACGGCATATCTGAAGGGCAGAGCGTCGGCATGCTGTATGCCAACAGCGCTACCTTTGACGTTAGCAATATCGGTGCCACGATTCGCACGACTGGTGCAAAACTCGCGACATATCGCATGACTGGCAATAAAACCGATCTGAACTATACCGTCGCGGAACGTAAGGGCTTTGTTGACGGTTCTATGTCGGGCAAGTGAGTCGCGCATTTACTACCGGCGAAGATGTCAGAGCGTCACTTCGCGAAGAGTTCGCTACGCCGAGTTTTCAAAAGGCGCTCGACAAGATACTCACTTCCGTCGTCAGGCAATATAATCTCGACCATTATTGGAAAGACGATCTGCGCAACATGGCGTGGGAGATCATGCTCAATGCGCCACCGAGCCAATTAGCAGTCGAGCACGGTCGAGTCTGGCTATACACTCGATTGCGGCGCGAAGCAGTGCGGATTCGGTTTGGATACATACCGGAGAGCGGCAAAGGTCGTAAGCCGTTAAAATTCATCGAGTTCAAGGCTGAACATGCAACAACGCTCGACGGTAACGATGCGTATGAAGACGCCTTTGATCTAATGGTGGCTCAAGAGAGGCTGAATCGATACGCGCAAATCTGTTCTAACAACTTGACTTATTTAAAGATTCTCGGCAATTGCGTTCGAGAAATTGATGATGAAGCGGCGGCAATGGAAAGCGGATATACGATTTGCACCTATCGTCAATATCGCACAGATATGCGCCGGTTCTTGAAACAAAACGAAAGAATCTTAATTGATTCGCATTGAATGCCTAAGAAACGTAAGCGAAAACGCAAAATAGCAATCATTCCTAAGGAATGGACCGTCAAAGACGGAATACTGACCCTGCCAGATCGAGTTAGGAGTCAGGTCCAAGAGGTTCTCGACAAACTCAATATCGGCGAGGAACAACGAGATAGATTCTTCGACCAGAAGCTATCGGTATTTCAGCGCCAACAGATTGGCTATGAACTCAATATGGCCGGCGTGACCTACCCCGACATTGGTCGACTCTTAGGCTTGTCTATCTCGGGTGCTTTTGTGCTATTACAGCGTGCCTTCGCCGAAGCGGCCCAGCATCTACCGCAGAACTGGCTGCCGAACAATTTCGTTGATGACTACTACGCCATGAAAGCAGCGGCTCAGCTCAATAAGGCGAGATCGTTGGCCGCAGTCAGCGAAGAGTCTCAAGCGGCGTTCGGTCGTAACGAGATCACCGCAAGGGGCAAGGCGATGGACGCGCTACTCAAGGCCGGCGAGATCGCCAAAGCGTTCAGGGTTGGTGGCAAGGACGGCGAGCCTGATCCGTCTGACCGCGAAACGATGCTGACATGGGCATACGAAAACATAATCGTGCCGAAGCTGACCGGACCAACGGAAGAAGCCGAAGTCATCGACGATAAGCCGATAACGATTGCGAGCAATTAAAGTACTTGCTTCAATTGTGCGAATAAATTAAAAGTGCATGTGGAGGATTCATGGTTCACAAATCGAACGGCGCGCGTCGCTATATTGACGCTCTATTTCTTGCTGTTCTCCTTTCCCTTAGTGTCGGTTGCGCTACTGTGCAGCGTCCCACTACAGCTTTGCTGGAAATGGCTAATTCGCAAGAGGTAATGAGCGATAAAGCCATAGTGAGCTTTTCAGTGCGAACGCTTGAACACTATGGCATGCGTGCACTCAACGCAGAGATTCTATCTACTGGTGGCGAAATCAGTCTATTCACATTGAGCACGGCAACCGTCGCGATGGCTGCGGGTGGCGCTAATCCAGCTGCGACGATGGCGACGGCGTCGGTTGGCAACTGGCTATTGAGAATACTCGGCATCGTTAAACCGGATCAGCGCGACGCGGCTTTCAATGAGGGCAGCGAGGATATTCTACGTGCGATAGGTGACTACGTTGTCACGTTAGCAGGTCGCGGCGTTTACATCGTGCCGACCGATCGCATGACGAATCCTGGGGCCGTGCTGCTACGAAAAACGCTCGCCGCAATGATTGCGGTCAATCGACAGATGGTCGGCTTGCGGCCTAAGTTTGACGACTTAGAGACTTTGAAAATCTCCGTGCCGCCAATGCCGGAAGATATCAAGCCGCCGACTAAGCCATTACCGCCCAAACCGCAGGTGCCGACTCAACCAGCGAATCCAGACGTAGGATAGATGATGAAATCAATCCCCACGCACTGGCCAAAGCATTACAACGCAAATACCGATCCGTGTGACGTGATCGACGCACCGTGCGCGTGCGGATCGTGGCACAGGGAAACCGATCATTGGGTTGCGCAGCGAGTTTTCGTGTTTGGATGGACACCACCTATGAATGAACGATCGGAGCAACACTTGGCGCGTCTCAAGTCTGAAACAGTTGAAGACATGGACACCAAATATCGCCGGGGCAACCTAGAACATTCAAATGACTTGCAGGACATGGACGCTTTGCAGCTAATAGACGAAGCTATCAGCGAAGCAACGGATCAGATCGTTTACCTGAGAACACTTCGAGATAAGCTTGTCGGTCAGCCGTGATCGTCTACAAGATTCGTAGCAAAAAGACTGGCGAATTTTCGACTGGTGGCACGTATCCATCCTTCGACAAGAATGGGAAGGTGTGGAAGAAATTCAATCATGTAAGCAGTCATCTTTCTCAGCAAGAAATCCTAAGTTCTAATCTATATAAAGAACACGACGCCGAGATCGTTGAGTACGAACTAAGAGAATGTGCCGCTATGACCGTCGAGACAATCGTCGCGGCAAAAATGGATCGCAAGGCAGATCGCGATCGCAAGATGCGAGAATACAGGGATGGGGAACGTCAAAGCTATCGTCGGCAGGAATACGAACAACTAAAGAAAGAATTTGAATGAATAGAAAAGAATGTCTACTAGAATACTCACGTCGGCATGAAATAGCGAGAGAATAGTCAACATGGAAAATCCAGAAGTTCGTCATCAAAGAAACCTACTCGCGGCAACTATGGTTCTCGGCCTATTGCCCAATGGCTATAAAGGCAAGAAATCAAAGACGAAATGCCAGCAAAAGCGCAAGCGAATAAGAGCTCGCGACATGATCGAAGCGTCAAAATCCGGTTACACCGTGCGACGGGTGTCGAGATTCAAGTTTATTCGTACCGAAGTGCCGTGCTTAGTAGACGTGCGCAGCAGATTAGAGGAGTCGATTACCAAAGATTCAAAGATCGGCAGGAGGTTCGCGCAATGACGATAGTTCCAATTAACAACATAGTTGAACTTGTTAAGGAACTTGAAGAAGCTAAAGCCGAGAGCGCAAAGGCCATAGCCGCAATGTCCCAAGCGCGAAGCGTAGAAAATGCGGCGACCAACAGGCTTAATGCCGCTCAGCAAGCCGTCGACAAATGGTATGCGCAGCAAAAAGCTATAGCGCCTTGGAACACGAATTGGTCGCACGCAATAGGCGTCCCAGTCAAATGAATTTAAAAATCTTGTCCGACTTGCACATCGAACACGGCGAGCCGAGGCACCTTGATGCGATCAAGCATGGTGACGAAGATGTACTGATATGCGCGGGTGACGTATCGAACAACGGACCGAGGGGCCTATACTGGCTACGCGCACGATTTCCTGATACTCGAATCGTTTTCGTGCCAGGCAATCACGAATACTATTGCGGCAAGGCTATCAATGAACTAAACGAAGAAATGATTCATCATGGCAAGAGTCTCGGCATCGACGTATTAATTAACGATTCGGTTGAGATTGACGGCGTCGAATTCATAGGCTCTACGCTGTGGTCTAACTTCGGCGACTCACCGTTTTCTCATGAAAGCCGAATCATGTCCGAACGCTACGTCAATGACTTTCGCTTGATTCGCGTGAACGATACCGAACGTCTGCGTGCTTACTATGTCGAAACAAAGCTATTCGATCCGGCGTACAACTTCTTGAGCAAAGCTCTTCATTCAGAGAACGAGAATCAAGTCGTCATCACTCACTTTGCGCCCGCGCATGGAAGTATCGCTAAGCAGTTTGCCGGTGATCCAATCACGCCATACTTCGTTAACAATATTGAAGAGCTGATAACAAGAAGGTCTGCGCTGTTTATTCATGGCCACACGCATACAGCATTCGACTATCAACTGAGCGACTCTCGCGTGATTTGCAATCCGAGCGGCTATCGGGGCGAAGGCTCACAATTTGATCCAAATCTGATCGTGGAGGTCTAAATGGCTGAAGTGATCTTAAGCGATAGCTTTGAGCGTTGCGATCGTGTTCCAATGAAAGAAGCGCCAAGATGTTTTAAGTGCGATCGATACATGAGTCTAATCGAAGCGAGCAATGGTAAGTTCTGGGTTTGCGAGGGTCCGCACTGGAATGGCCAATGGAACTGCTTTCGCGCCAAAGAATAAGTCAAGGAAATCAAGGAGGTCTAAATGATACTCGTGACAACAGTCTCGGTCTTTTTCGCAGTGGCGGCCATGGCTTTTATTTGTGCGATCTTCTTACTCGTGCCGGAGGATCAATGGTGATCGACGTTTCCCTCTGGATAGTGCTGATACCGTTCGTTGTGGTCGTTTGGGCGTTTGCGTACCTGCTCGGCAAGACGATTAAGCATCGTCGTCAAGCAGAATCGCGCAAGTGCAAGAACTGCCAATGCGCGAAACCGAATTGAGCACTAGCCATTAGCGTATCATCCTACCAAGCGCTTACCGAAACAGAAAAACAACGGATAGCGATAGCACATTTCATGGAAAGGCCGGACGATTACGTTCGAGCCTTTTTCAAGATTGAACCCGAGCCACATCAGGTCGAAGCCATGCGTTCGGTCGCAAAGCCGGGCTCGCGCACGGCAATCGTCGGCGCGAACGGCATGGGCAAGGACGCCTGTGTGTCATGGCTACCGAGCTGGTTTCTTTACTGCTTCGGTGGACCAATGGGCCAGCATGCGCTCGTGCCAACAACTTCCGCTTCTGGTCGACAGATTGAAACGCTATGGCGTGAGCTAAACGGCTGGATGACGACGGCGATCAATCTCAAAGCGTTTGATCCGCTGAACAAAGAGCTGAGATTGACGGCATCTCCGCACAACAAGGCCGTAGGCTTCAAGGCGTTAAGTCAGCAAGTCATGGAGTCGTTTCACGCGCCGCACTTGCTCTACATCATGACTGAAGCGCGCGCCTGCGAAGACTGGGCCTATCTGTCGATGTTTAAAGCCTGCACTGGTGCCGATAATCGCATCGTTATCCAGTCGGTTCCTGGTGAGATGGTCGGCATGTTTTATGAGATCGCACGCGGCGAAGTTCCAGGATGGAACGTATTATTTTGGCCAGCCGCACGCAAGGTCTGGTATTGCGCAACGTGTGACGGACCGATAGAAGCAACCGAAGGACTGTGCGTTTCTTGCGCCGCAGGGCTTAACTGGAAGTACGTTCCGACAAGCAAGCAGGTCACGGATCAGTCGATTCAGGAAAAGCTGGCGTTCGGCGAAGATAGCGAGTTCTTTCAAGCACCGGTTCTGGCTAATTTTCTCACAGGATCGTCGCTACAGCTTATCACGCTAAAAGAATATCACGATGCGGAAGATCGTTATGGGCCGCTTAGAACAGAGACAGTGAATGGCATCGCGATTCCGTACGGCGGCATCACCGAAAGCTTGCCGGATATTCTCGGTGTCGACTGCGCATGGGTTGGTCAGAACAATAACGTCATGTGTCATCGCAAAGGATCGGTCGTTCACAAGTTTTGGCGCTGGCAGGGTAACAAGGGGAAGGGAACCGAAACCAGAGTCGACACTACGGACCTGATTGACAGAGTCATGCAATGGATGAACGCTCATCCGTCCGGCGTGGTTGTCACGGAAAACGGCATCGCACAATCGAGTTTGATCGATCATCTTATCAAAGCGAAATATGGCGCAAGACTACATCTAGTTAATCCCGGAGGGCCTCCCCTTGGTGGCGAAAAAGAAGCAGAAATGTTCCATGATCGCCGGTCGCAACTCTACTTTTACCTACAGCAGCGCTTCAGAAAAGGCACGATAGCTCTCAAGGACACGAACGATGAATTGAAGAAACAGCTTACGGGTATCAGGGCCAAGGTCAGAACCGATGTCAAGTTTCAGATAGAATCTAAGGACGAACTAAAGAAGCGCATGCCATCGCCGGACGACGCCGACGCGCTCATGCTTACAATGGCAGGCTCGTCGGATATGTCTAAGGCAGCGACAATCGGCGACATCATGTCGATCGGCGTGCCGGTTCAGCGCGACTGGTGGTAGGCGACGGCAGCTACACATGCGACAGCTGCGGCCTCAAGGAGCCGTTACGCTGGTATAACGAGCACTGGAAGCAGATTATGTTCAATGCGTTCTATACATGCTTGGTCTGCGGAAATGATTATTGTATTGAGTGCTGGAAACAAAATCAGTGCTGTAATCGCGCAACTAAATAGCTGTTCAAACTTCTGAAATCATGCGAAAATAGAGCTTTCATAAACCTATGGCATCACGTAAACCCCGCAAACCGACTCGCACGCCGAAACCTGCGCTCGAAAAGGCGCAAACGCCAACCGAAGTTGAAGTGCCTAAAGCCAAATCGAGCATCATGCGAGAAGTCGCTCTTGCCGATGTTCGTTTCGGCTTTGGCCATGCTGGATTTTACGTCACTCAGCACTACAATCCCGATGACCTCATAGGCCGCAAGGGCATCAAGGTCTACATGAATATGCGTCGCGACGAGCAAATCAAGGCGGCGCTGACGACGAAGAAGAACGCCATCATCGCGTCCGGCATCGAAGTCGCAATCGAAGACAAGGAACGTGAAGACGATAAGGTCCTCGAAGAGCAGAAACGATTCATAGAGTTTAACCTGGCCGAGATGGAAGGCACAGTCGAAACTTTTATGCTTGACGTATTGTCGGCATTTGATTTCGGATATTCACTTGCTGAGCCTTGCTACAAGCAAATCGACTATGGCGAATGGAACGGCAAGATCGGCTGGAAAGCTCTCAAGGTAAGACGACCAGAGCAAATCGAGTTCGAGACTGACCAATTTGGGAATCTCACTGAGTACGGAATTATTCAGGGCAATCAGCCGTTACCAGCCGAGCGACTTGCTGTATTTACTTATCGGAAAGAGTTCGGCAATTTCTATGGCACTTCAGACCTACGCGAATGTTATCGGGCTTTTTTCGTAAAGGATACTCTTATCAAGTTCATGGCAATGTGCATGGAACGGTATGGAATGCCGATTCCAGTTGCCAAAACGCAGCAAACACTAGATGACGATGTCAAGGCACAACTTCTGCAAATCATGCAGAACATTCAAGCGCGCACCGGTATTATCATTCCCTCTACTATCGATCTAACATTTGAGAGCCCTGCTCCGGGTGCGCAAGCCGCATATGGGCCTATATTCAAGCAGCTTGACCAGTGGATAGCAATGGCGATTAACGTCCCGTCTCTGATCGGTGCAGGCGGTGGCAAAGAAGACGTAGGCAGCAACGCACGCGCTCAAACCGAAATGGATACGTTTCTGCTCACGATTGAGCAGGCGCGCAGAGAGCTGATAGAATTTTTCAACGATCGGATCGTCAAGAGATTGATCGATCTAAACTGGAACGTTGAAGACGGCATCTATCCGCGCGTGAGATTCCGCGAGCTAACGCATGAGAGAAAGATCGAAATACTCGAACAGATGCAAAGGCTACTCACCGGCGGCGTAATCACCAAGACGACCGATGACGAGCAGTATGCACGCGACCTAGTCGGCTTGCCTGAATTACCCGAAGACGAGATCGCCGTTGGTACGCGCGAAGCAAAAGAGCGAGACCTAAAGGATCAGCTTGACATGGCTGGCAATATGTCAACGGTTGCGCCAGCGGTGCGGCCCGCACCTTCGACTAAAGATAATGGGACGGAACGAAATCCTTTCCAGTCAAAGCAACAGCCTGAAAAGTTCGCTCAGCGCGATGATCTTCCGCGCGTTCCGGGTGGGCACAGATTCGCAGGTAGAAACGATGCGCCGCGAGACTTCGACAAGGCCGTGCTAGACGATATGATAAGGCGCGGAAGGTCTCTAGGTTATGACGAAGAATCGTTGAATTTTTCGGCGGGATTCATGAGCGCACCAGCGAGTAAGTATCAGAGCTTGAACGAGATGGCCGACCGTGGCAAAGCGCTCAAAATGGACGCACGCACGATTGAATTCGCAGTAGGCTTTCTTGGAGAATCGCTCGATTTCGAGAAGCGAAACAAGACGAAAGAGAATGACTATCACTTACAAGATCAGCACGACCAAGCGGATCACGGCAATCGCGGCGGCGGCTTAGTTGACACCGCCGTCAAGGGGGGCGGCTTCACTTACAATCCAATTCGCATGAAAGGCCGCACGCCACCGAAGAACGGATTCGCTCTCAGCCTGCGCAAGGACACCGAGAAAGTCATCGATCTTAACGCCAAGCGAGAGGCAATCAAAGCAGAGATGGTACAGTACGTCAGAAGTCACTGGGAAACGATCAAAGCCCAAGGCAATTATCTCGGCGGCTGGATTGACAGGGGCAAGCTTTATATCGACATATCGAATGTTGTCGCCAACAAGGACGAAGCGATCAAAAAGGCTCGCAAGGCCGATCAGCTTGCGATATTTGATCTTGGCAAGGGCGAGACCATCGAAATAAAGAAGGTGGCATGATGCCCGAGTTTTTACTAATCGATATTACCGACATTGATACCGAAGAAGAAGCAGTAGAAGCGATACTGACTGCTCTTGATAGCAAGATCGAAAAGTACCACGGTGAGCACGACCAAAGCGATCATGGTAACTGGGCACATGAAGGCAGTACGGAGAGTCCTGCGTTCAGGAAGTGGTTCGGCGATTCGAAGATTGTCGATAGCGATGGAAAGCCATTAGTAGTCTATCACGGCACCAATAGAGACTTCAGAGAATTCGATGTTGACAAGAGAACGGACAAGCATGGGCGGCAATTGATCGGAGCTTTTTTTAGCGCCAATTCAGAATATGCAAGCAGCTACGGTTCCGCGAGCGGGGACACAACTGGCCGTTCAGTGATACCGGCTTATGTCAAGTTGACTAATCCATTAGTCATAAACGAAGACACGACGAGTGGTGTCAGCGACTTCCAATACGGGAAGCTGACTTCTATAGATTTCTTAGAAAAAACGAAGGCAAGCGGTTACGACGGAATAATTTACAATTGGAACGACGCCGAGCTCGGCAACAATCCGTTTCATGAAGTAGTAGTTTTTTCCGCGAACGATATCAAATCTAAGTTCAACAAAGGCACCTACGATCCCAAAGACAATCGCATCAGCTACGAGCATATCCAATTTCATCGGCCATTATCTAAGTACGAATCGCGAGTAAATTTTGCCAAGGCGAACGATACTTTCGCTCGGCTAATATCCGAGACCGACGAGAAGCTGCGAAATGCGCTGCGCAAGTCACAAAAAGACATCATCAAGAAAGCGACCGACGCGATCAATATCCTGAATCCAAGCATTGCGGGAACGTTCAAGGTCGATGTTGGTGACGAGTTTTATCGCATCTTTCGCGACTTCCTGCTCAACGCATGGCGCGATGGCAAGGATCACGGATTCGATGAGTTGCCGGAGA
>ERZ1292632.2102-Hain-H43-01um-R2-2102-length-17425-cov-10_pt1 | contig 17425 bp, 17 predicted proteins | sample MGYA00564407_ERZ1292632 | MGnify/ENA primary metagenome ERZ1292632 (study PRJEB36523, sample SAMEA6512637) | groundwater metagenome | collected 2019-01-08 | study: AquaDiva: Metagenomics assemblies of 32 groundwater samples | reverse complement strand
AATAAAAATCAAGGAGCTAACGCAATGAAACTTTGTGAAAAGCGTACCTGCATCGAATGGTTGAAAATTCTCAGGTATAAAATCCCCCACTGGAAACTGAATAGCATTGTCTATTCTGAAATTATAGATGGAAAGACCCATAGATACTCACTTTGTTACATTCTTGATGAGTGCATCAAACACATGGAGAACCAATGAAAAACAACACCCGCGACATGATGGAATATAAAAAAATATTGATGCCTGAAAATATGATACGCATAATCACGTTTGCAACATCCGATTACAAGCGCGATTCAAGACTTCTGGAAACCGCAACCAATGCCGGTTATAAAGCGACCTGCTTCGACATCTTTAACGCGCTCGATTGCATCCCGTGGGAAATGCTGCCGAAAATGTCAACGGGAATTATGAAGCAACTATGGCGTGCGAACCCAGCCCAGAAGCCGTACATGCTGCGTAACGCGCTCGAAATATTCAGTGAGCCTATCATCTGGTACAGCGATGCCGATTCGGAACTGATTGACGATCCTGATAAACAACGGCTTTTTAATGAAACTGTAACCTTAATCGCAAACCATAAACCGCACATCGGGCTTAATCAGCGGTATATCGAGACTGGCGGGTATCACTGGAACACCGGAACCATGTTTATCAGGCGTTCACCGGAAGCGCTAGAGTTCATCAATGAATGGATACGACTTCTCGAAACGGAGTATCGAGGGTTTAATGAACAAGTGGTATTGAACTATCTCATGAGCGCGATTGAGCAGGGGCGCGTATTGCAGAAATTACGCATTGCCAAACTTCCGTTTGAATGTTGTTACATCGAGGGTACGACCGAGCCGCATGAGCAGGGTATCGAGCCGCTGTTTCTCCACCACCAGAAATCCCGGACAACGAACCCGGGGAACGCTGGTTATGAAATGTCAACAGAAATCAGGGACGGGCAAATGAGGGAAGCGTTTGAACGGATGTGTGGTAATGATTTGTTGAAAAATAATCTTTTTAAGCCACGAACACAGGGGAGAATGGATAGAACGATTGATCCTGGAAAGTTTTGTATCGTTGGAACGGCGGCATCAGGCGGCGAATTATATGATCGGATTCCTAAGGATGCTTTTGTAATTGCTTGCAACGGCGCAATTGAAATTATGCCTATTCCTAGCGATGATTTTACTGAAGAACTCGACGCCGATGCATGGCTTTGTATCGATAACGAGATACCATCCAAGCCTTATTTCAATTCAGCAATGGAAAACTTTCATGGCATCAAGATTTTCAAATACCAAGAACCATCAGAACTCATTTCCTTTCAAGACAGCCTCCGGGCGCAAGGGTTAAAAGTGGAAATCGCCTATACCCGCGATCTCGAAGCGCCGCGCTTCCCAGAACATGGCGAAAACCTGTACCGGATTCTCTGTCTCTGGCAACTCCCGATTGACCAGCGCTCAACCCCGCCTGTCAAGGGCGAACTCCGCAACGGTGGTACGGTCGCCGGTTTTGGTGTACAATTAGCTTGGTACTTTGGAGCGCGTGAAATTTATCTTTACGGAGTCGAAATGTCAGGCAACAAATACACGAACGAACCGGACAACCCAAACCATGATGCAGACGCGCCATGGCTGGAGCGGATAGCTATGCAGGCTTTCATTGACCGCGTTCGAGAGGACGGCGTTCGTGTTATCGCCTTGACTCCGACCGTGCTTGATTGCGAGAAGCCTTACGAGGTATAAATAATGTCGATAATAAAAGAAATCCGCCGCATGAAACTATCTGAATTGACTCCAGCGGAATATAACCCGCGAGGAAAGGCTTATCCCGAAGAATTTCAAGATAAGGTAATTGGTGATGCAGAAATAATTGGACTTGTCAAAGCGGCAAACATAAATGGGATCGCGCCCCAGACCCTGATTATTTGGTGTAAGAAAAGGGGGATATCATTCAGGAAGAATAGTGAGAAGAAATCTTGTGTCGTTTGTGGAAAGATGTTTCCTGTAAAACCTTCCTGTAGCGGTAATCGAAAATGTTGCTCTAGGGAATGCAGGGCTGTCTTTGAAAATGAAAATAGGTGCTGTCTTTTTTGTGGTAATGAGTTTGAGGTTATTAAATCCAGCAAAAGAAAATATTGTTCACATGAATGTTATGCAAAGTCTAATCGCAAAGATGATCTACCAAAGAAAAGGCGTGGCAGTAACTGGAACACCATTAGAAGGCGCTTTAAGTCAACCCCTCAATTATGCCGCCTGTGCCAAACGAATACGGCAACCGATCTTCACCATATAATCCCGTTCAACCGTTTTGACGGTGATTGGGAAAGAGCCAATCACCCCAGCAATCTAATACCGTTATGCAAAAAGTGTCATGTAAAAGCCGAGAAAAGAGCAAAGGAAATATTTAACATTTTAGAAAACTTCAATAGTCAGGCGGTTCAATCGAATGGTTAGCGACTTGTTAAAAAAACTGAAAAAAGGCGACCGAGTCATGTTTCCGGTTAGCGAGTTGGTTCATCCTGAATACAATCCGCGTTCGATAAGTCCAGATTCTATGAAAGGGTTAAAGTCAAGTATTGAGAGATTTGGAATCGTTCAGGAAATTGTGGTCAATAAAAGGAACGGGAATATCATCGGGGGAAATCAACGTGTAGATGCTGCAATAGCAAACGGGTTAAAGGAAGTTCCGATTTATGTAGAGGACTTACCAGAGACCGAAGAAAAGGTTTTGAACGTCACGCTGAATAACCCGCATATTCAGGGTGAATTCGTTGGTGATATGCTGGAGCCGATGCTGGCGGAAATCCGGGACGAGATCGGGGATGAAGTTTACGAGGATTTGATGCTGGATGACATTTATTCAGGCAAGGTGGATGAATTAGAGGAAATGGACTTCTCTGAAAATATCCGGAAGAAGTCTATAACCTTGACGGTGTCGATAAGTGAATATGAATCTCTGAAAGAAGACCTAAACAAGTTGAAGAGAGAATATGAATCAGTGCAAATCTTTTTATAGCCATTCCTTTTCAGGTGATTCAAATATGTGTTTCGGGTTAGAGATTGTCAAATCCAGCCTGAGGCAACACGGTTTTTCAGTTGAAAACTGGAATGATACTTTTAAAATTAAAGAAGATGAAAAGCTGCTTTTGTCTTTATACTGGGGCGAGCAAATATACGATTTAATCAAATGGAGAAAGGAGTATAACATAAAAAGGGAATCTATCATCGCGGGCGGTATCGTATGTTCCACTAACCCAGCATCAGTGCTGCCATTTGTTGATAGATGTTATATTGGCGATGCTGATGATTGGAACGGTGTCGACGAAACACAGTTCGCTGAAAAGGGAATATTAAAAAGCATCAAAAATTGTTGTTTAACTCCAATGGCGTATGAGGACTTACAGAAAAATCGCCGTTCGTTTTGTGAAATATCCAGAGGTTGCAAAAATAAATGCTTCTTTTGTCAATACTCATGGCTTAAACCTTATCGTGAACTCGATTATGTCGACATCGTAGAAGTGATTAAACGATCAAGCACAAAATCGATGAGGATATATTCCGCTGATAAAATGGCTCATTCTCAGTATGCAGAAATCAAAAGCTATTTAAAGAGAGTCGGCAAGAATGATACCGGCGTGGATGTAACAATGAAAAGCATCCTGAAAAATCCAGAACTGTTGCGTTTAAATAGGCGATTAAGGCTGGGCGTCGAGGGGATGTCTGAGTATCTTAGAACTTTGATTAATAAGCCGATAAGCGATAACCAAATCATTGAACTATGCGAGAATTTAAAAAGATACGAATTTAAAGCGATGGACTGGTATATGATTTATGGCTTGCCGGGTGAAAATGAATCCGACTGGCAGGCATTTAAGAATTTGTTAATCAAGATGGATAAATGTTTTAAGGGGCATCCTTTTCTTTTGGCTATTCACTGGAATGCGTTTTCAGCAAAGCCGATGACTCCATTACAGTGGGCGGGATGCGCTATTGATTATCCGATTGAGTTAGGCAAAACTTTAAGAGATTTTAGGATTGATATGCGTGTTTATCACAAGCCTATGATGACTGGTAATAGTCTGCTTATCCGGCGGGGATTGGTAAACAGGGCTGGCGAGAAATCAGCGAAATTGATTTATAACATGGCGGTCAAATCGAATCTAAAGAACAATGCTCAATTTATACAGGACGAATTTCGCAAGGTAGAAGGATTCGAGATGATGGGGTTAGTTGCGGATGATAATCAATTCCCTTGGGATAGTTATGTGGACTATGATAAAGACAAGCTTCTAAAGATATGGCAAAAGGTTAAAGAGAATTTAATATCATCGGGGCGAAATATAGAACATATTAAGGCGGTGAAACTTAATGGCTAACGGAAAACGTGGTGGCAACGACATAGACTGGGACGCGATCCGTGAACGATACTTTCAGGGCGCGACGTGGAATCAACTGGAGGAGGAGTTTAACGTATCACGCGGGGCTATCCACCACCACCGGAAAGAAGAGCACTGGGACAAGCGGAAAGCGGAGAGGCAAATCGAGATCGCCAAAAAGATTCGTAATGACCATATCAGATCAACCGTCAAAGACATGAAGGAATTTAACCAGATATGCGAGGAAGCGGTCGATCAAGCGGTTCGTATAACTCGTAACGAAGTCATACGGGAAGCGAAAACGGCGGACTCTGGGAAACCGATGAACATAAAGATCATCAAAGATTTAATCGAGGTGTTACGAGAGGGACTGGACATCAAACGATTGATTAACAATATCCCGTCTCCAAAGGTCATGCTCGAATTCGACACGCTCCCAGAAGCGCCTTATGCGATGATTGCACGGATGATAGCAGACGGAAACACCATCGACATAGACGCTGAATTTGAATCAATCGAACCCGCTCACATGAACGGCAACGGCGTATTACACAATGACATTATCGAAAGCGAAAATATCAACGACAGCGATCCAGAGACCACCGAAACAAGTTGAAATGCTGTTTCAGCGCGAACTCTGGAGGCGCATTGGATATACACCCCATGCAAAACAGCTCGAGGTTCATAACGCGCTTCTCAATGGGGCGCGTTTCATTGATGTCAACGCCGGGACGCGTTCCGGTAAAACATTTATGCTGGCTGCGATTTTTTTAAATGAGATTGCAAAGGAACCACCACCTAACACCGGACTCGGTATCATCCCCGTAATCGCTCCGTACCAGAAATTAACCGACAAGGTTTTCCGGTATCTCTGGAAATGGATTGTCATTGAGAAATGTTTCGGTGTCATGCCGTCTAAAAAATCAGAGCGGGAACGCTACATTCAGATGCCGTGGGGGATGCGTGTTGACGGTTACACAGCCGATTCACCTGACAGCCTTCTCGGAGAGGGATGGGTATTCGTTGGATGCGATGAATACGCGCGTTTCAAAGATTCGATATATTCATCGCATATTGAGCGGGGACTCACTGACTACCAAGCGCCATGCGTTAGAATTACAACACCACTTGGGCGCGTTCATCATTGGTGCGACTCATGGTCGGACACTTATAACCAGATGCAATCAGATCCCGCTTATTTCGCTACCACGTTTACATCGTGGGATAACACGAACTTACCAGAGGGGGAAATCCAGCGGATATTCGATAAATACAAGCGCCAAGGGCTGGAGCGGTTATTCAGACAGGAATTCGAGGCGTCATTTGAAGCGCTGGAGGGCGCTGTCTATACCAACTTCATGCCGATTAAAGACGGCGTTCCTTGGCACGTTCAAGAGTGCGAGCCGCTTCCAGATGTCCCATTCTCAATTGGTATCGATTGGGGGACGGATCATCCGGCGGTCGCAATCTTTGGACAGATAACCGGAGACCGCATCAGGATCATCGATTCAATCGTACAATCCGGTATGAGTGACTCGATATTTGCAGATGCCGTTATGGCCCGTGCTCATAAATGGGGCATCCCGATTGAAGTCGCTTACTGTGACCCGTCTGACCCGGGCGGCAAGATTGAATTTCGAGACAAGGGAATCCCGGTGTATGAGCAACCGAAGCGTCTGAAAGCGGAGGGGATATGCGAAATCAACGACCGCAAGGCGGGGCCGCGTGAGATAATAAAACTATTTGCAAGAGAGGATAAGCCAGCGATAATCATTCATCCCCGGAATAAAATCCTGATTGAACAGATATCATCCATTCAGTGGGGAGCGGATGAGAAGCCGATTAAACTTAACGATGATGCGCACGACGGGTTTCGATACCTGGTAGTTGGGGGGATAGCTCAAACGTGCGGGTCACGTCTGGAAATATTTGCATTTTAAAATCTTTGAAACAAGGTGAATTATGAAAGTTCTAATGTTTACAATCGCAATGTTAATTATCGTTTCAGGAATCATCGCTGGCTGCGGTGGTGGAAGCGATCCTGTCAACCCACCGATAAAGAACTGTGACACGTCCAACTGGTCACTGAATCCGGTTACAGGCGATTTGATTGTGTACGAAGTGGACTACTGGACAGTTCGCAACAAGGGCTGCGGTGGATGTCACACGATTGAAGACCGACCGATGCCGTGACGGTTTAAGTTTATTTTATGTCAAACTATTGACAATTTTTATAAAAAGCATTATTTTAAGATAGTAAGGCAAGGATAGATACAAAACAGTACGGTAGAAAGGATTTTTGTCAGTGTGGTATCTTTGCCGAACGTGATTGACAAAACGAAGCAGTTAATACGCCGTGTTCACGATGCGTGGACGGGCAATTTACCATTTGCGATTTATACGATTAGTGGAGGGGAGGGTCAGACAAAGGCTTGGAACTACGTTGATTACGCCATTGGTGGATACAAGACGAACGACATTGTTTATTCCTGCATTAACGAGATACAGGCAACAGTCGCATCTATCAGGTTAAAAGTCGAATACGACGGTGAAATAGTTGAGCCGGATGAAATCGCAAATCCGAAAGTCAGAACCCTTGCAGGGCTTTTGTATCGACCTTCACGTTATCAATCGCAATCGGAATGGCTTAAACTTTGGACGCTTTTCATGTCGCTTGGCGGCATCAGTCACATTCAGGGTAACGGACTCGGATTTGTCACAGGCGATAACGGGGAATTCAAAGAACCGAACAGCGCTCCGGAACTGCAATTAATCAGACCTGACAGAATCACAATTAAATACAAAGACGGGCGCGTCTCTGGAATCCTGCTCGATGAAAGCATTCCGATTCTCCCCATTGAAAAGATTCTCTGGACTGCATACCCAGATCCACTTAACGAGTTCGCTGGCATGAGTCCGATCCAGGCGGCGGAGCTGGTTATCAAGACATCTAACGCTGGCAATCGCTGGAACGAAGCAGTTATGCGCAACAGCGGTCGTATCGAGGGAATAGTCAGTGTTGACGCTTCCACAATGACACCAACACAAGCGGATGAGCAGCGTGCAAAATTCCAGGCAATTTACGGCGGGGCATCGAATGTGGGTAAAACGCTGTTTCTTTCACGTTTTGCGAAATACACCAAACTTGCGAACACCCCGCAAGAACTGGATTGGAAAGGTTCGGAAGCGATTCTGGCTCGAAAGATATGTAACGTGTTAAGGGTTCCGTCTCAACTTCTCGGTGATCCTGAAACATCCAAGTACAGCAATTACAAAGAGGCACGAAAAGCGATGTATCAGGACACGTCGCTTCCTCTGGTTGAGCATCTTGTAAACGAACTCAATTGGTGGTTAGTACCTCGATTCGACATCACGGGTAAGACCCGCATCATTACTGATACACGGCACATTGAAGTATTGAGAGACGATGAGAACTCACTATTCAACCGGCTTGCGCAAGCAACATGGCTAACTCCTAACGAGAAACGGGAGGCATCAGGATATCAACCAATCGACGATGAAGAAGCGGACAAATTGCAAATCACAGCGCCAAACCCGTTCGCGGGTATCGACTCATTATCCGATGGTGTTGAAAAAGAGAAACGTACGGAGCCGGATTTACTCGAACACGTTGACGGCAAATCAAAATATAAAACACAGATGTCGCGGGATGGGTATGTTGAGATGCGTGATGGACAGCGCGTTCCGTTCGTGAAACAGTTTATCGCGGTTATGGGTTCGTACTGGAAACGACAGGAAGCGATTGTACTGGCACGTCTCGATGAAGTGAACACTAACTCGGATGCGATTAAGAAACATACGTTGTTCGATCCTGACTTATTCGACACCCTTGAGGATGAAAACGAGAAACTTGCGACCGCGATTAAGCCGCTTAAAATCGGCATTGTAAGCAAGGTAGCAAGAGATGTATTGAATGAACTCGGTAAATCAAATCTACTTGTGAACATCGACCGACCCGACATCATGGACTGGATAGCGGATGATATCGCCGTTCGGTCGCGTTTAATCAATCGGACAACCGGACGGGCTTTGCGTAAGATCATTCAGGAAGCGAACGCTGAAGGTGTTGGTGCGGTTGAGACACGATACCGGATTCAGGAATACTTTGATGACATCAGCAAGGGGCGTGCGATTGCGATTGCACGGACTGAAACTTTACGGGCGCAATCAAAAGGAACTATGGAGGCTTTCAATACAGCGGATGTGGAATTCGTGGAATGGGTAAGCGCGAGGGATGACCGCGTTCGTGACTCACATCAGGAACCACTTGATGGTTATGTTGTCAGAATGGGCGATGACTTCCCCGTTGTGAACGCTCCAGCGCCGGGGCTGTCAGCCGATCCGGGGGAATCAATTAATTGCCGGTGTGCACTTGCGCCACTGGAATCACCGGAGGATGCAATCTAAAAATTATGAAACTCGAAACACTACAATTCAGATATGACATTCGTTCAATGGACGATGAAAAGGGCATCGTGACAGGGTATGCCAGTGTGTTTGATAACTATATTCCGGGGTACAATGAGGTTGTCAGACAGGGTGCGTTCACTAAAACGCTGAAAGAAAACAAAGGCAAAGTCCCGATATTCAGAAGCCATAATGCTGAAAGACAGATAGGGCATGGGTTCACCGCAACACAGGATGACAACGGGCTTCTGGTTGAGGGCGAAATTCTTAAAGATGATATTCAGGACGCGCGAGAGGAGTGGGCGCTTATGAAACAGGCTCATGCAATCGGAGCGCCGCGAGGCATCAGCATTGGTTTTACAACAATCAAAGAGGGTGTTGCTGAAAGATTCAAGGGCTTTGCAAAGGTGCGGGAAATCCTTGAAGCTCGATTGTTCGAATGGAGTCCGACACCGTTTCCCGCCAATACAAAGGCGGGAGTTACGCAATTACGAAACAGGTATATCGAGCGTGACGATGAAGAAATCATTGAGACGCTTTCTGATATTGAAAAGAATATTAACCCACTTGAACTGGAAGCGGTGATGAACGCGTTAGACCGCTTAAACACAGGGCAAGCCGGACATAAGGAAAGTGAGTCGGGGATGCTCCACTCGCTGGATGATTTGATTATCAAACTAAGGAGCATCAACTCATTATGGAAGATGTAACTAAATTAACCGAAAAACTGAATGTGCTTATTCCTGAATTGGAAAAAACGCATTCAGAAATGAAATCGGCTATTGATGGGGCGAAAGGTCATGGGGAGTTGTCCGGTAAAATGGACAAACTTAACACCGACTTTGTAACCCTGACAACCCGCATTGACGATGTGAAGGGCATCGAGAAACGCATCAGCGAACTCGAAACACAAGCTGAGCATTCAGTAGAGCATAATGCGCAAGCAGGCGTTAAACCTGATAAACACATGAACGCTGCCGCTGACTGGTTCAAATGCGCTGGTAAAGAATCTCGCATGAAACCCGAAACACGGGAGTTCATCGCGTCTCCAGAATTCAGGGCGCTCACAGAGACCGTAACCACACAGGGCGGATTTCTACTTCCTCCACAGATGGAAGCGGAAATTCTGAAACCTGTTACCCAGGTATCACCGGTTCGCAGGCTCGCTTCGATTCGACAGTTGCCGATGGGGATGGAATACATCACCAACAAACGTTCGTCAACCCCGACCGTTTACCGAGGCACGGAGATTTCAGACGCGACCGCGACCTCATCCGCTTACGGGCAGATGAAAATTCCAATCACTCCGATTACCGCAAAAACACTGATAAGCAATAAAATGCTTTCAGATATTGCGCTGATTCAAAGTGAGATTCGAGAAGACATTTCAGAACAGTTCGCATACAAAGAGGGCTATGACTTCGTTCTAGGAAACGGGGTTAATGAGCCTTATGGATTCGTTACAGGCGCTGGCACGGATTCAGCAAAGTATTTTGCAACGGTCACAAGCGCAACCGACGACGCGCTTGACAAAACCGATCCGGGCTTGTTAATGGCACAGTTGAAAAGTGAATACTGGGCGGGTTCAACACTCGTTATGAATCAGGCAACTCTGATTACATTTTTGAATCTCGCTGCGACATACGGAATTTTCTACTGGCAACAGAACATGACTCAGGGACTTCCGGGAACTATCTGGGGAATCCCTTGGGCTACAATGCCTGACATGGCAGCAGTAGCGAACGGCGCACTTGCGATGGGCCTTGTCAATTTCAAAAAGGCATATCGAATTATCGATTGGGCTGGAATGGAAGTCATAGTCGACCCGTACACAGGTGGGGACTTCCAGACCTATTTTAAGTTCCGTATCTGGAACGGCGGACAGATCATTCAACCGGAAGCCGGAAAACTCTTGGCTATTCAATAATTTTTAAAAAAGGAAAGGTGAAATAAAATGAATCAGGATTTATTTAACGTGATAAAAATCACAGCCTCATTAGACCCGGTAGCCAAGACAGCATCGTTTGTTTCAACGGGCATCGCGGTAGCTGGTTATGAATCAGCGACAGCGTATGTGTACCTTGGCACGGCGGCTGCGAACTCGCTTGCGTCTGGCAAGAAATGGGTATTCACACTGGAGGAATGCGCAACTGATACCGATGGGAGCTACACAACAGTAGCGACGGCAGATATCATCGGCGCTGCAGCGAACTCACTCACAGTAGATGCCACAACCGAGGACAATTTGATTTATGCAATCGGGTATAAAGGCACCCTTGAATACATTCGTGTAAGGTGTGCAGCAACTGGTTCTCCGGGATCAACACCGATGGCAATATTCTTTGCACTTGGTAACGCGCGACATGCAACGACAGGACAGACCGCGTTTGCATAGGGAGTAGTGAGAACTGATTGGTAAAGGTCAAGTTCATAGTTGACTGGAAGCATTTCAAAGCAGGCGAGATCATTAACGTTACTCATGGCCTTGCCTGCTTTTTAGAAAGACGAAATTTAGTAATGAGAATATCGATAGAATCAGCGAGAGAACATCATGGATAGCCTTTGCAGACTGCAATATCTGAAATCAGAAATCCTGTTAAACATGAAAATGACAGGGGCATCGGTGGGTGATATTGGTGATGTTTTTCTGCAATCCGCACTGGCATCGGCAACACGGGAGTTTGAGGGATTAACAAATCGGAATCTGATACAAGCAACAGTGACGGATGAACTTTACACACCGATTCATGAGCGAAAATTGTATTTAAAAAACTATCCTGTAACGACGCTGACAACTGTTAAGTTCTGGGATGACAACGATTCGTATGATACTGAAACATCGACTAACTATACGCTCCGAGACCAGCGTTATATCTGGTATCCCGCGAAAGGCAAGGAGGCAAGTGGGCTTTATACGCAGTTCACAGTTAATGATGAGGACAGCGTTTCAGTGACGTACACATATGGGTACAAGGTACTCAATTGGAACTCACTTAACATCTGGTCGAAGTATGATGCTGATCATCTTACTGATTTCAATGTACCAGAGGACATGGAGCATGCGGTGGGGGTTATGGCGGCGCTGGCGATACAGGACGGGCGTTGGGACAGGGGAACGCTGGGTATGACGAGTAAAAGTACAATGGGAGAGTCGATTGTGATTGACAAGTTTGATTTATCAAATTACCCGCGCGTGGTTATTGATGCGGTTGAAAGGTACAGGGACATTCAGGCGTTTTAAGAAATAAAATGGAATTAAATAACCTTGAAAATATTGCAGATGCTTACTCAAAAATTATGGGTGAAGCATTTGACCATAACAAGGATGTCGTGTTCGGTTCTGTCAAACGACTTCCAACGGCTATGCAAAGGGCTGTTATTGGAAACTATCCGACATATTTGAAGCGCCGTTCCGGTAACCTGGTACGTTCGATAATGGGATTCAGCCGCCAAACAATAGCGGATCAGGAATGGGAGATAGGTGTAGTAGCAGGCGGGGAAGTTGCCAAGTATGCCCGTATCCTGCATGAAGGCGGGGTTACAAAGCCTCACTGGATAGCACCGCGGTTGAAAAAAGCATTGATGTGGTTGGGGGGGACTATGGTTAAGGGCTGCCATGGGCGCCTTCGCAAGTCGACTGCAAAGGGGAATAAAATATTCTCGAAAGGACACATGCACCCGGGGAGTAAGTTCCCCGCACGACCGTACATAAGAGAACCAATGGGGTATGCGTTGGAAATTGAAATGATAAAAGTAAAGAAGAAACTAGGCTGGAAATTATAATGAGTGATACACGGGAAACAGCATTGAAAGCGCTTAAGCGGATAATCGAGAATGGCAATCTCGGTTTTAAATCCGTTCTCCTCAACCCGCGCGGCATTGAGCAATATACACCTGAGAAGTTTCCTGTCTGTCAGATTTACGAGGGCGCTTCAATGGCAGACCACACCATGACAGATACGGAGTTAGAACGCTTACAGGTGGGGATTGCGATTATTTACAAACGACAGGGCGATGAGAATTCAGAGCGCTCCGAGACGTGGGCGCGCGACATTATGGATGATTTAAAGAATCTGTTAGCAGAGAACGTGCAGCTCGATGACACCTGTGATTATCTACTTGCGCAGGATACCGCTCCGCCGCTCCCGTGGGAAACAGTTAATGATAAATACCGATATATGACATACATTATGCAATTACGCAGAAACTTTGGAGGTGCTTAAATGGTAGCACCATGGGCAACACCATTAACAATACTCAGTGACGGGACAAACAGACATCGCGTCACTGGACTCGATTACAATATGTATGAAATGGATGTATTCGAGAACACCGATCAACTTCCATTGAGCTCACATGACATCCCGCGTATAGGGGCAATCTGGAGTCAGTGTAATTTCGCTTGCCAACTCGCAGGTGATACCGGCGGGGCTGGTTCTCTCCCAGCGAAAGACCCGCTGTTACTTGCAGTTGGGTTGAACAAAGCTATTTCGGCGGGGGTGAATATAATCTACTCAGTGACCGGACTACCAGCGGATTTACTTGCTACAAATACGGTAACGTTAAGCGTGGCTGTCGGGAATGGGTATAAGCAGGTCGCAACAACCGCCGTTGGTGATGCTGACTTCCTCTTAGAAACAGGAAAGCCGGTCATCATGAATTGCAGGTTCAAAGGGCTATACACGGCTCCCAGCGATGCAACGATAGCTCATGCAATCGACACAACTGAAGCACGTCCGGTAGTTTGCAAGGGGATGACCTTGACAGTGGGGGGCGTCAACCTTACACCAAAGCGTGTTGCAATAGCGTTGAATAATGAAGTACTCGCGCCTCGATACGACATGACTGGATCATACGGGGTGATTCAACCAGTGATTGTTGCACAGAGACCGACAATCGTTGTGGACTGTGAGCAAAAAGATTTATCAACATTCAACTCTATAACCCGCACCATTGCTGAAACGAAGACAGCACTGAATATCGTACTCGGTGCGACCGCTGGAAACATCCTGACAATTACATGTGATATGTATCCAAACGCGGCTCCGAACTTCTCTGATACAGGCGGGATTCTGGGGCAGTCACTTTCATTCAGGATGGGATGGGGGACGGGCGATAACAAGTTGGCTTTTAAATTTACTTAATTAATAAACGAAAAGGAAAGGATAGATAAGAAATGGAAATACTACCAGAAAAAAAAGTGACAGCGTGGCGTAAAGCGGATTGCGCTCCGGATGTGCGTTACAAACTGACACCGATAACCGCGGCTCTTGATGCACAACTTGGAAGTGAGAATCTCGATTTCGGAGAAGCACAGGACGGCAAGGGGCGCAAGGTTCGTTTCGATTACGGCGTTACGATTGATACCGCGTCAAGGTATGCGGTGAAAGCGATTGAGGGGTTGACGTGTGACGGGAAACTGTATTCAATGGTTCTCGATCCCGTAGATGCCGATGAAAACTACGGGATGAGGACAATCATTCGTGCCGATTCGTGGGAGCGCGTTCCAAACATTCTTAAAAAAGAGATTTACAAACTTGTAAATACAATGGGAGACCTGACAACTAAAGAGCGTGATGAGCTGGGTTTTATGTCAGACTCGCAAGCGGAGACCTGGAATCCTGCTACGGATGCGAGCGTGATACCGGAGCCTGTCCTTATAATGCCGTTGGAATCAAGCTAGATGAGTATGTTAAGAATGATGAACTCGTTGAAGAAATACATTACCCGAACAAAGACGGATGCCCGTGGGACTCGATATCGCGGTTCACATGGCTTTGTGTGGACTTCTACGGGCATTATGAGCGGGGGCATTTATTTTTCAGTCCGGTTCTCGGATTTAATCCGTCTTGGTATTGTAAGGCGATGAAAAACCTTGCGAGCGGATTTAGCCGTTCTCAGTATCAAAAAACGAAAGAGGCGATGAATAAGAGAAGCGCAGATGTCGATGGATCAAAAGACAATAGAACTGGTGATATCGCTCCGTGATAAACTCACAGCCGACTTAAAAAAGATGGGTGCTGAGGGGACGAAGGCGCTTGGGGGCTGTGGTAGAGCAGCGAAGGAAGCGACAGGCGAGATTGCTGGCACAACGCGGGGGTTCGGGAATCTCGCTACAGCGATTAAAGCATTCATCGGGCTTCAGGCTGTAAGGGAAACTTATCTATTTTTAAAAAATGTTTCATGGGAAGCAGCAAGAGCAGAACGTGCGTTCAATCAACTGGGACTGGCTTATGCGAACACGGGGCGGATGTTTGTCGGTGGTGATGTCCGAAAGTTTGCAGAGGATATGCAGGCGCTTACGGCTTCGGAGGATGATACTGTAATTGCGACTATGGCTCTGTTATCGAATTTGACAGACTTAAACGAAAAGGGAATTGTTGAAGCGACGAAATTATCAATCGGACTTTCAAAAGTTTTCGGAGAGGATTTAATGGGGTCGGCGCAAATAGTTGCTCAATACTTGAACACGGGTATGACAAGGGCTGTGAGGCGTTTCGGGTTAAGTGTAGATGAGGATGCTAGTACACCGCTCGAAAGACTGAATGGATTACTGGATGACCAAGGTAAGTTCTTGAAACAGGCTATGGATTTATCGAGTGATACTATCGGTATTAATCAGCGTCTCGGAAACTCATGGGGCAATTTAAAAGAGGCTTTGGGAGACGGCTTAAATCCTACACTCAACGAAACGAAAAATCTTTTAACGGATATGTTAGACCGTGCTACTGAATGGTTGAATATGATGAACAAACTCAATCAGGCGACCCCAACTGATAAACGTTTGAAATATTTGCAGGAGATTAAATCTGTAAGAGAGACAGGCACTGGAACGGCTGTTCCCATCGGCGTACCAGCAGTAGAAGCCAGAAAATATTTACATATGTCGGATTTGCAATTGTCAAATGAAATTGAAAATTTGCAAATACTTAAAGCCGAAGCCGAGCGGTTGAAAGGGCGTTTGGCTATGCAGACATATACGCCATATGTTGGTAAAGACACGGGTGATAGAGATAGAGGCGGTGTAGGTGCAACAAAAGTAATAAAAGAAACGACCGAGGCAGTAAAAGACCAGACCAGCGCTTGGGAGCGCATGATGGTTGTGCTGACCCGGTTCATGACCGTATATGATAAAGTTCTGGAACGACAAAAATATATGGTGAGCTATGGCGCAACAGACCCAAGTTCACCCAATTATATTCCTTTAGCCCCTTATAAAATGGTCGATTTCCAGCCGACAAATAAATTCGGCATGCCTTATGGTGCATCAGGTGAAGGTGGTTGGGGGAAAGCTCAAAGAAGAAACGACGGACAAAATAAATGGCAACAGGGCATGAAGGAAATGGGGCGCAATGAAAACTTATGGGGAATGGCCGGACAGGTCGGGCAAACGCTAATGTCCGGTGGTGGTGGTCGTCAAATGATAGCAGGATTACTCCCAACAATCGGGAGCGCGTTTGGTCCAATCGGCTCTATTATTGGTGCGTTAGCAGGCGGGTTGATAGGCGCTGGTGGAAGGCGCGGTGAAGTTCCGGCATCTCCGGTGTACGTTCAAGACGTACAGACGCGGGATATTCTTGTGGAGCTCTTGAACATAACGAAAATGGGATTGACCCAAAGAGTGGCGGGGTATATTAATAATATCAGTATGGAATTACACAAGCAGGTTCAATTGGTTTAAGCAAGGTGAAGCATGGTTGACAGGGGCGAAATACAGATTATACAAATGACATCCGCACCTGATTATTGCAGGCGTGTTGCGACATATTCAGTAACCGCAGTCAATCAAGGCACGAAAACATTCACCATTGCTGAAAGTGTTGCAACAAAAATTACAGACGAAGCGATAACAGAGATAACCATTTCAGGATCAACCGGCAATGATGGAACGTACACAATTGCAAGCGTAAACGGGACAACTAATATCGTTGTAGTTGAGGCTATTCCACATGCGACTGCAGATGGTCAACTGGAACTCTGGAACGACCTTGATGCGCAAACGGATAAACTCCCCATCGTTTCATCAGCCGATCAACCTTTCATATCAGCAACAAACGAAACGATATACATCGGGAGCGCAACGGCATGGTTCGGGTTCGGAATCATTCTGGACACGCTGGGGGCTTACAGCACAGGCATTTATTATCAGTTTCTTAAAGACGCATCGCCGGACTACTGGGAAGACTTCACTCCGGTTTACGATTCGACAAAAAACACATCAGGACATCGGTTCTCGAAATCCGGTATTGTGCAATGGGGGACGCTTACCGGATGGGTAGCATTCACTGTTAATGGACAGTCAGGATATTGGATTCGTGTTAAGAGTACGACAGTCACGACAGGGGCAACATGGTTCAATATGCTCCGGTCGGTTCGTCTTGCGCCGCCGCTTCTGGTTATGCCGGAACTCGGTGGGAGTCGTTACTATCGAGACGTTAATAATGAAGTCGGTAACACCGACATGACTTATTACTCAGTCACGAAATTGACGGTGCAATGCCGCTCCATCGCTTGTTCGATGGAAGACTTAAATAATTTATGGTTCTGGTTGGAACAAAGAAACAAACTCTGGATCATCGACGCGGCGCGAACCGATCCTGTTGATTATACGAAAGATGCTTTCTGGAG
>ERZ1292632.2099-Hain-H43-01um-R2-2099-length-17450-cov-15_pt1 | contig 17450 bp, 16 predicted proteins | sample MGYA00564407_ERZ1292632 | MGnify/ENA primary metagenome ERZ1292632 (study PRJEB36523, sample SAMEA6512637) | groundwater metagenome | collected 2019-01-08 | study: AquaDiva: Metagenomics assemblies of 32 groundwater samples | reverse complement strand
TTCTAAAAGACAATTTGAAGAGTGCAGAAATAATAGTGATAGAGCGTTATAAAACAAGTGCTGTTTCTCTAAGTGATGTTAGTGCAGCATTAGAGATTGCAGAGAATGTTGAAGAGTTCATAGAGATGGCACGTGCAGCAATCGCATAAAATTATAAATAAAAAGCTAAATCGATGAAATATGTATCAACGTGATTTCGCATAATAAAAAACGTAATGTATTTCTATTATATGAGTTTCTAAATCATTCGCTTGTCACATCTATTATCAATAATGAACAAGAGCAAGTCAAAATAAAGCTCGCTCTTCTAAAAGAACATTTTTCAAAAGACTCAGAAATCAAAAAAGAATATAAGCTAATGAAAGCTCTCTACGAGATGCACGTCGCTAACGACTCAACAATCAATCGAATCTTTGATGATGTGAAAGCATTTGCTATAAAAATAGATTATAAAAAGTTGAATAAAGAAAAAACAAAGCTAATCAACGAGATTCATAATAAAGTCAAAGACGAGAGCTTTTATAAATACAAAGTCGGTGATTACACACTTATAGCAACAATTCATAATCTTGTAGAAGAATATAGAAAGCAGGATGCTGAAACAGAAATCTGTATTGCTGCGTCGCTCTTCGAAGATAGCATAAAGACACATCTGAAAGAACGAAAAGAGAACAGCAATAATAAGCAAGAAATTACAGAGAATAAAAGCTATGATAAACTAACAATGAAAATTGCTGTTGATAAGTTCAGTGAACGCTATAAAAATCTAAATAATCTGCAGAAAAACTTGCTGAACGAGTTTATAGCGAATAATGATGAAGATAAACTGCTCTCGCTAGTCATCGAAGCTAGAGAAGAAATCTGCAAGAAGATTTCAGAGATAGAAAAAGATGCAGACATATTGAAAGATGCAGATGTTAGTTCAAAGCTCACTCGTGTCAAAGAGAGCGTCAATGCAATGGTGCTAGATGAGTATGATGATAAGTTGATAACAGAGATGATTAGCTATGGAGAAATCTTGAATTATGTCACAAAGTGAAAAGTTTCTATTACGAGAGTTTGTTGAGCTGAGGTATGACCAAGCTATCATCAAAGAACAAATTGAAGCAAAAAAGCCCGTGATGTTATCGGGTGTGTGTCAACGCGCACAAACTAAAAACAGCAATGGCAGAATCTACCCACGCAATATACTCCAACGTGAAATAACTAATTATATGAAGTTTGTGAAAGAAAATAGAGCTGTAGGAGAATTAGACCACCCTACAGCATCTGTTGTCGAGCTCAAAAATGCATCACATATAGTTCGTGATTTATGGTGGGAAGGTGATGATGTGCTCGGAAAGTTCGAAGTCCTCAATACTCCTAATGGGAAGACTCTTCAATCATTGCTCGAAAGCGGTGTCCAAGTTGGTGTATCTTCAAGGGGAGTTGGGTCATTGAAAAAAAATGGTGATACTGATGTTGTAGAAGAAGATTTCACACTAATTTGCCTAGATATAGTAAATGACCCGAGCACATTTGGCGCATTCCTTGTGAAAGAAAACCGTATAATAGATAACGCTTATATGAACAATTTCACAAAAGCAGATAAGCTCAACAGAATACTAAATAGCATCCTCAAATCATAGACCGTTACACGGAATAAAATCATCTCTCATATCTCTTCAACACATCTTCAACCAATTCAAACTCTCTTGTTCCATACTGCGGTGAGCATCCAACGAAAAACACTCTATCAAGCACTTCATTCGCATTCTTGTATTTCTTCCAGTCATCTAACTGTCTGTAGGCCGGATGCAACAATATATTTCCAGCAAAATAGTTTCGTGTTTGAATGTTATTCTGCTCTAACCAGCTAACAAGCGAAGCTTTTATTTGTTTAGAGTCGCAAATAATCGGAACACCAAACCAGCTGACATCACATTCTTTTTGTTCATCTATCACTCTAATGTTATTTACATACTTTTCGAAGAGCGACTGAATTGTCTGCTTATGCTCTTTGCGTTTTTTATGTATTTCGTCAAACTTTTTGAGCTGTTCAAGCCCTATAGCTCCCTGCAAATCAAGTGGCTTGAGATTGTATCCGACATTTGTGAAAACATACTTGTGGTCTACAACATCTTCGTATTCTGGTGATAGCCAACGAGCAAATCTATTTTTACACGTTCCTTGCGGAAGCAGATTCGCTGCTCCAACACAATAGCAATCTCGCCCCCACCAAGCAAACGAGCGCGCAATGTCTATAATCTCACCATCAGCAGATGAAACCATTCCACCCTCAGCTGTCGTGATATGGTGGGCTGGATAAAATGAGCAAGAAGATGCGATTGCATATTCATTCAAATAAACACCCAGCCAGCGTGTTCCCAAGCTATCGCAATTATCGAGCACAAGTTGTAATTTATTGCTAAGACAATAATGCAAAATACTTGACATTTCTGGCGGGTTTCCAAGCACTGGCGAAACAAAGATTGCTCTAGTCTTCTTTGTTATTTTTTTTGAGATTTGTGCTGTATCAAAGTTTAGAGTGTCAAGTTCTATATCGACAAACACAGGTTTTAGATTATTCTGAATGATTGGAGCGATTGTTGTGGGAAAACCCACGACAGAAACTATAATTTCGTCACCATCATTCCACTCAAATCTCTTCTTCAGAGCTGCAAGCATCAGAAGATTTGCAGAGCTTCCAGAGTTTGTCATCAAACTATAACTTTTTTTGTCGTTGAGATAAAACTTTCTTGAAAACTCTATCTCAAACTTATGAACACTTTCTCCAGATGTCAGCCATTTTCCGACTAACAGCGTTTCTATAGCACTAATAATTTCCTCATCATCCCAATAAGGCCCACCATAAAAAACTTTATTTTGAGTATTATTGTTTGCAATGAAATTATAGAGCGAGTGCTCTTTCTTGAGTTCATTTATAAATGTTCTAATTTTATATTTGATGTTTGACATATAGCAAGATTGTATATAGTTTAGTGATTTCGTTTATAATTAGAAACAGAGTTTTGTGAATGATACATATAAGAGAGGTAAATTATGTCGATAGATAACACAACCGGCCGTACGGGCAGCATGGCACAAATGCCGAGTCTTTCCCCGGGATATGTTCCAGCCTACCAGCTTTCGGGTGACCCGTGGCTGTTGATGCTAAATCTAACTTCATCTACTGGTGTACATACATCTACTGAAATCACTTTCCCATATGTAACAAAGTTTATAGAAATTACTAATCATACAACAGGAACTGCACTGAGAATTGGTTTCTCAGAAAATGCTGTAAATAATCTCGCTCAAGGGCAAGATAAAGTCTATATTCTATCTGGTTCCTCAGCAGGAGCAACGTTCGGACCGCCAAAGTTTGGCCCGTTTGAGATTAGAACAAAACAGTTATTTTTACGTGCTGAGCCTAATGATGGTGCAAAACAAGTGACAATAAGAACCGGCATATTTGCTGGTTTGACGACAATTTCATCAAAGAATATGATAGTATTTTCAGCGTCACTCGGATTTACCAACGTCGGATAGTATAACCTTACGAGGTATAAAATCATCACTATAACAATAAGGATTTCAAAATGAAACGTTCAGAGTTCAAATCTCTCGTGAAAGAATGCCTGTTAGAATTATTGTCTGAACAATTTATAAGCTCGACAGTCAAACAAGCAATCAGCGAGTCTATAACACGGGCAGCTGCTGTCGCAAATACAACTGCAACTCAGAAGCGATTAGTTGAAGTAAAACAAAATACAAACGGAAAGCAAGCAACAACACAGCAAAATAATAGTGCTGATGCTCAAGCAATAAGACAAAAACTCCGTGAGCTTATGGCACCTGATACATTGCATATAAATGATAGTAAAACATCTAACAGTGTTGAGAGAGTTGTAGCGCCCATTGTTGAAGAGTCAGACGAAGAGCGAATGAAGAAGTTCAAAGAAACTCTTGCTCGTGTAAAGAGTGGTCAATCAAATCAGCAAGCAATGTCGCCAAAGCAAGCACCAGAAAGAATAGTTGAGAATACTAACCGCAATAATAATGACCCGCTATCTTCTATCTTTCAAGACACAGCTGAAACAACATTACTCAAACAAATGGTCAATCAGCCGGGTGAATTAGCGCCGAATGACCCAGGAATTGATATAAGTGCAATTGCTAATCCAACCTGGAAAACACTTGCAGGAATAAAAAGCTGAGCATTTTTAGCAAACGTAAATAAATAAATCTATGAGCACAGTTATTCCAGACATTACAGTAAATAATAGAGTCGGACCTGGGTCCAAACTATTCCCAGCAACACCGAACGACATTCAATCTTTTGCACCGAATGATGGTGGGTTTGTACAATCACCAACAGTGACACGCTTTGTTCCTGGTGAGAATGGTGAGTTTGATTATTGGGTGAGCGTACGTCCGAGACAGCAAGTTCCGAGTGATTTTATTGGGCGTATATTCGCAAGAATTAGAGAAGACCACGAAAACTCTAAACCGCTTCCTCCCCCAATGAGTGCAGACGTCGCAATATAAAGTGCATACATTCTAAACTCTACACATAATTATGAATGTGAAGAAAGATTTGACGCAGCAGCATAGCAATAATAACATAATTCAAGCTATTGTCAACAAGTTCCCAGCAGATTTCGCCCGGGCCCTCTCCCTCCCCCTCCCCCGCGGGGCCCTCTCCCTCGCCCGGCTCCGGGCCTTTGCCACGGACAAGTGGAGTGCATTTTGGCAGAAGCATGATGCAGACGAAGCTTTCAGAAAACTAATGAGAGATACTTATTGCTATAATCGAAAGTCAACTTTCAACTTCTGGCTAAACTCGTTAGAGCTCAGAGAGTTTCTGAGAGACAATTTGAAGAATGCAGAAGTGGTTTTGATAGAGCAAGACAAAGCAAGCGCTGTTTCTCTAAGTGATGTTAGTGCAGCGTTAGAGATTGCAGAAAGCGTTGAAGAGTTCATAGAGATGGTAAAAGCGAGCATTGAAAGCATAAATGAAAATACGAGCACCGAACGAAAAGCTCAAGAAAAATTAAGCTTGTTGAAAGAAGTTATTGTAAAGCTATTAGAACAGTATCAAACTGGATACTTTTCTCAAGGATTTGCACCAAGTTCTCGCGGCGGCTGGGAAAAGATTAGACAACAACCGCATCAACATCCACGTGAAGTTGGATTTCCATATAGAAATTGGGATGAGAATGATGAAGATAGAGAAAAAAACGAAGTTGATGATATAGCTGTTGCTTCAAAAACGATAAATAAGCTCAATCCAAATCGTGTTTCACAATCAATGATGTCTGGCCCGGGTGATAATTACGGGAAGATGCGAACATTGCAGCAGAGACAACAGGCAAGAAGTAGTATCCACGGCGGTGTTGGTATAGAAGTTGAAGACGAAGACGAAGAGAGTATAGACGAAACAACCGCCGCAACTTATTCGATGTATGCTCGGCAGCCAGGGCATCATGCTGCTGGATTGCATCAACAACCAAGCAGAAATAGTGGCGCTTATATGCAAGGTGCAGCTGTTGCCAGAGCTGGCCAGGGACCTCGTGGGTGGGCATCTGGGATAAAGGACGATGATGACTATGCATCTGAGCCAGAAGAAATTGATTCACCAATAAAAAGGTTTATAAAGAACTCGATAAAAAATACATTAGAAGACCATACAATCAAACCATTTTATGGAAAAGATACAACTGGTTCATCAAATCGTCTTGGTGGTTATCACGGAAATAATTCATTTGCAAAAGGAATAACGCAAATAAAACCCACGGGTTTATCTTCATCAGAAGACGAAGATAAACTAAAACTAAAAGATTTCATCTATTCAGACGACATCGAAGATAGATATGATAAGAACAGCAAATAGAAAGGCTTATAACTGATGTACAAACCATTTCATATCGAAGTAACTGCAGAAGAATGCAGAGGTGACATAGATATAATGTTGAAGAAGTTCAGCAAGCGTATCAAAAAAACAGCTCTTATGGAAACTGTCTTAGAAAAAAAGTTTTTTAAGAGCAAATCAAAAATAAAGCACGAAAATGAAATGAGATTGAAGAAGACAAGAGCAATGGAAAAGAAGTACCCAGAACGTATCGATAAAAATAGTGAATAAATCACGATAACACACATATATACAAAGAGATTAGCAAATTATGAGTATTTTAGACGAAGCAGTTTTGGATGCAAAAACAATAAAAGAAGCAGCTGAAAAGCGAGCTCTTGATGAGCTTTTGCAAACAAAAATGCCACAAATAAAAGAGTTCATTGAAAAAATGCTAAACGAAGATGACGAAGAAACTGATGATTTAGATGAAGAAAGTAAGAAAATGCTGTTGCACGACGATGAGCTTGATGAGAATAGTGAAGAAGAGATGTGTCCCGCTGAAAATAATGTTGAACAATCTGGTGAAGATAATAGTTATCAGCATAAAGATGGGGACGAGAATGAACCTGTTTTTAGCGTCGAAGTTGATTATAACGACGACGAATTAGTGAAAGAAAATAAAGCCGGAGGCAAGAATACAATGGGTAGCGAGCTCTACAAACTATTAGAGGCTGATTACAAAGATGAAGAAGAAAGCGTAGATGAAATGACAGACGTTGAGGACCTCGACGCTGCATCAGTCGACGAAGGTGGGCTAGAAGATGAAGTTCCATCTGATGAGCCAGTAGTTGACGTTGAAGAAGAACCCGAAGAGGGAGAAGTTACTGCTGAAGCGAGTGACAAAGAAGAAGTTGATGAATGGGTTGAAATTGACGAAGCAGAACTCGAACAAGCTCTCAAAGAAATGGGTGGCGAAGACGAAGATGAGGAAGTTGATGAAGGTGTCAATTCACCCTTCGATGGCAAACCAAAAGTTGGGCTCGAAGGCGACGTGCTCGCTCTAAAAGAGTCAGTGAAGAAACTTTCACGACAAAACAAAGAACTCGCAAGTGCTGTGAATAAGTTCCACAAGCAACTTCAAGAATCAAATCTCTTCAGCGCTAAACTGCTCTATGCTTCTAAAGTGATGAATAGAAGTGACATATCTTCAGCTGACAAAAAGAGTATTGTTGAGACATTTGATAAAGCTCAAACAATTAGAGAAGTTAGACTTCTCTTCGAAACATATACAAAAACGTTGAACAACAGCAAAGTTCAAAATCGTATAAATGAAAGCACTGTCAAAGCTCCTGCTGCTGGCGGATCGTCAAAAGTAGCAAAGTCAGGCGGTGCGAGCTCTCTAAATGAGAATGCTGACCTTTCTCGATGGCGACAATTAGCTGGCCTAAAACAAAATGACTAAAAAAGGTAAAACAAACAACAATAATAAGGAGGATAATTCTTAGATGTCTAATAAACAATTTAGTCTAAACTCACTGACTCAAGACATCAGGACTCGTAATATGGGTGCTGAGAACGCAAGATTGGTCAAAAAGTGGGAGCAAACTGGTCTGCTAGATGGCTTGAAAGATAGTCAGGGTGACCGTCCTGGTCACAAGAAAGAAGTAATGTCACGATTACTTGAGAATCAGTGTGCTGAACTCTTGCGAGAAAATGGTGGAATGCTATTTGAAGCTTCGTCACTATCAACTGGTGCTGGTAATACAGCAACAAGCGGTGACTTACGAGGTTTCCAAAACATAGCATTCCCAATCGTTCGTAGAGTATTTGGTGGGTTGTTAGCTAACGAGCTAGTTTCAATCCAGCCAATGGCTCTACCCTCTGGGTTGCTCTTCTATCTAGATTACACATATGGGACAAACACTGGCGCGGCTGCTGGTCAAGCAACATACGAGTCTGGAGAATCAGTGTATAACAACCCAGCTGGCAAAGGCGTTCGTTCTGGTTCGCTTGCAACTGGCGGACAGTACGACTTAGTCGGCACTGGTTATACTAAAGTTCATAAGAGCACATCTGGCGTACTTGAAATTATAGCTTCTGGTGCTTTCAACAGCGCCGGTGTCGGGCAAGGGACTCTTGTCCGCGGTGCTCCAATGGTAGCAACTGGTTCTGATGCAACTGTAGCACAATTTGACCCAGAACTTTTGCGACAAATCGAGTTCGGCGGTGTTCGTGGTGACCGTTCAATCAGTGACCCAGGAAACTATCAATTTGTTATCCTGAAAGTTTCACAGCTTTCTAATTCAACTGCTGTTTGGGATAGCACACAAGCAGAACAGGTAGCTCTAAGCACTAATGATACTGCTGCAGCTGGAATCGGAACTGTTGGTGAATCTATACAGGGTGGCAAAGTTGCAAACGTGCGACGATTGAATCAAGTTGGCAACTATTCACTAACTGCCGGTGGTTCTGGTGGAACTTGGACACACGAACCATTCAACGGAGCACATCTGTTGATGGTTATAACTGGGACCCTAATTGTCAAGACAGCTCAAGCTGACGCTAATACATCGCTCCACAGCCAAGGACTAACTGCATCGTTCGTCGTGAAAGATCGTTTAGACGTCGGGACAGCTGATGGTGATACTCTAACAATTCCTTCGTTTGAAACTGACTTTGCTTCTTCACCAACTCCTGCAATCCCAGAGATTGACATCAAAGTTGAAGCACTCTCTGTTACTTCACAAACACGCAGGTTGCGTGCTCGCTGGACACCAGAGCTTGCCCAAGACTTGAATGCATACCACAATCTTGATGCTGAAGTCGAGCTGACTCAGATTCTATCTGAACAAATTGCGCTCGAAATCGACAGAGAGATTCTGAATGACCTGCTCGTTGAAGCAAAGGGTGCAAACTTCTTCTGGTCACGTTCTCCCGGTCGATTCGTTGACAAGAGGAACGGGTCAGAAATCTCGAGAACTACTTCTCTAACACCCGGCCCTGCATTCACTGGGACAGTGCGTGAATGGTATGAGACACTGATTGAAACGATTGTAGATGCTGCGAATGAAATCTACAGAAAGACACTACGTGGGTCTGCAAACTTCGTCGTGACTTCACCACAAGTCTGCACAATCCTCGAAGCATCTGCTCTACATCGTCCTGACTACAAAGTTGATGCAAGCGGACAAGTGACTTGGGCTGGTCTCGGTGTTGAGAGTGTAGGCTCTCTTGCCGGAAGATTTAAGCTCTACAAAGACCCATACTTCCCTGCAAACAAAGTGCTCGTGGGTTACAAGGGCGGAAGCTTCCTTGAGACTGGCTACGTGTATGCTCCATACGTGCCGTTGATTGTGACTCCGACAATCTTCGAGCCCGATGATTTTACTCCACGCAAGGGCGTTATGACAAGATACGGGAAGAAGATGGTAAGGTCTGACTTTTTTGCTTCGGTCACAATAATGGATATGCAGATTATCTAAACCCAACAACTGCCTCACTAAAAGGGCCGATTCCGAAAGGTTTCGGCCCTTTCTTTTTGTCTATTTCTCAATTGAGTTACACGGAATGAAATCGTCTAAGTTTCACGGTGTAAAACCATCTGTCATAAATGCATTTCACGGTATACAATCACTAAACTTCAATATATAATTCTATTATGAACAACAACGTGCTGCTCTCATGTCTTCTCTGCAATTCATTCTCAACAATCAACGCTAAACACTTCTCAAATCATATCAACAGTTTTCACAATATGAAATCAATCGACTATATCATCAAGTTCACTCACAACGGCCAGCGACCTCTCTGCCCAATCTGCAGCAAAGAAACAAGATACTCAGCATTAAAGTTCAAAACTTACTGTGTTGAACATAGTTCAATTGCAGAAAGCGAAGCTGGAAAAATCGGCGGAAAAGCACAGGCTTGGAATAAAGGACTAACGAAAGAAACTGATACGCGTCTAAAGAAGCAATCAGAAGATGTGAGTGGTGGCAAAAATCATTTTTATGGGAAACATCACACACAAGTCACAACGAGTAATATAGCGAGCAACAAACTCATTGATGAGCAAACATTCAATCAGAGAATAGCAAAACGTTCAGAAGATTTTGAAGTTATAACGAGTTACAAAGATTATTTCTCAAGACAAGAGCAGTATCTTGAAGTTATATGCAAGCGATGCAAATCAACTCTCAGAAAAACATTACAGCTTATCGAAAGAGATTCGGTGTGTGAGAAATGCTTTCCAAATAACGCATCAAAAGCAGAAAGAGAGATTGTAAAGTTTCTTGAAGATAAGCTGGGAATAAAAGACATCGAATGCAATACAAAGAGGATTATAAACCCGAAAGAATTAGACATCTATATACCAAGCAAGCAATTTGCAATAGAGTATAATGGTCTATATTGGCACATAGATAATGATGATAAAACGAAAATGAAAGACAAAACATTATTATGTAAAAAGCTCGGAATCCAACTAATTCACATATTCTCAGATGAATGGATTTTGAAGACAGAGCTGTGCAAATCAATGATAAAGCACAAGCTCCGCAAAAGTAAAAATAGAATATATGCACGTCAGTGTAGCATTGAAGAAATTGATAGCAAAAAAGCACGAGATTTTTTTGAAGAAACACACATCTCTGGAAACACAAAATGTAAGAAAGCTTTTGGGTTATTCTTCAAAGATAAATTAGTTGCTTGTATGTCGATACGAAAACCGCGCCAGAAAACTTATAAAGATGCGACTATAGAAATAGCGAGATTTTCAAGTGCACTTGATACAAGTGTTGTTGGCGGGTTCAGCAAACTACTGAACGCTATTATAATATGGTCGAAACAAAACAGCTGTTCAAATATAATAAGCTATGCAGATTTAAGATTTAGTGATGGGAATGTCTATTCTAGGAATGGATTCACGTTTATAAAAGACACTGGATTGAACTATTGGTATACAGATTGTAAGCAACGCTTCAATAGATTCAAATTCAGAGCACAAAATGGATTGACAGAACAAGAGATTGCACAACAAAATAAAGTATCAAAAATCTATGGGTGTGGAAACCATCTTTATAAATTAGAGATAATATAAAAGAAAGAAACGTTTATATGAAAGAAATAAGTTTCGAAAATTACACATGTGAAGTATGCAGCATTTATAAAATAACATCACAGTACTCACTTGGTAATCATCTTGCAAAATCACATAAACCGATAACAACTTATGAATATATTCTGAGATACTTTTATGATGATACAATCCCATTATGTGCTTGTGGCTGTAACAAACATGTTGGCTGGAAGAAAAATAAATATAAGTTTGCAGAATATGTAAATGGTCATAACTATAAGTTTTCAAGCAAAAACCAGCCAACCTTCACAAAAAAGCAAATAACGAATCGCAACAAATCAATCAGAAAAGCTTACAATGACCGACATGAAGAAATCACGAATAAAATCTCTATTTCTGTCAATAAAGCTCTTGAAAATCCAGAAATGCACACTCATTTGAGTGAAGCTCAGAAAAAAATCTGGCAAAACGATGAATATAAAACAAAGATGAAAGATGTTCGTAAGCAAGTTTGGGAAGAACAACACAACGAACTCTATGAAAAAATCTTCACGCCTAAAATGCGTCACAAAATTTCTGTCTCAAATATGAAGCGAGACTTGAAGCGACAAAGCAAAGCAGAGCTTCTGTTCCTCAGTTATTTGCAAAGCAATTTACGAGAAAAAGTCATTGGAAGTTATTGGATAAACGAGCAAGATTTTGTGAAATGTTTTGACGCATATATTCCAGAAGTAAAACTTCTAATAGAGTTTGACGGAGTGTTCTGGCACGGGTTAGATAGAGATACAAACTTCACGAAAACACAGCTCGTCAATATGGCAAATGATTTTGTAAAATCAAAGTGGGCACTTGATAATCATTTGTCTCTTATTAGAGTCAAAGAAGATAGTGCGTGGCAAAGCACAGGTTCTATAAACGAACTTATTGAACTCGCGTATCACTATCAAAATGAGCAAAGTGAGATTGTAAAAGATGGCCTCTTCAAGTTCAGAGACGACAATCATGCGCTAATTGATAAAGAAACTCTAATAAGGATAAACGAACCGCAATTCAACGGGCAAGGGCGAGAATTCACTGAGAATGAGCTGATGCCAGCTATTTTTGATTTTCTAAGAGCTTATGTCTCTTTGCGTGGGTGGTTCTATCCGGCAAGTGACAAAGAAAGCTTGCTGAGTGTCGTACAGAAAATCAAGCGATGTAAAATTGATGACAGCTCAGATAAAATCAATTTGTCTCTAAACCCTGTCGGGAACTCATTCTTGAAAACACAGTTCAAAAGCTATTGGGATGTTATCAAAGGACCAGCGAGACGTTTTTGGGATGACAAAGCACTGAACTCTGTACTGCGTTACAGGCTCGGGTTGAACACGTCTATTCCATATCATTATATCTTGCAAGATGGGACAGAAGTTGATTGTCACGAGACATTTGATATATGCATTCAGAGCATAAGGTTTGGGTTTGTTGTACAACGAAACGCTGTCAGTTTCTTCAGACCTCCTGCAGCATTCGAGATTTATAAGAGATTTATTCCAGAAGATTGCAAAGCACCGGCAGTTTGGGACCCTAGCGTTGGGTTTGGCGGTAGATTACTCGGGTTTATCAGTGCATTCCCAAACGGCGGAACATATATCGGGACAGACCCAAGCACAGAATTATTCAAAGACCTCATTAGTTTCAAGCAAAAAATAAATAAAGATTTTCCAGATGTCAAGATTGATTTGCATATGTGTGGGAGTGAAGAAATTGAGCTCAAAGAGAACAGTTTAGAGCTCGTGATGACGAGCCCGCCGTACTGGTCAAAGGAACAATATATAGACGAAGATACGCAGTGTTATGCAAGATACCCGAACTACAATGACTGGTTTGACAATTATCTTGTTCCAACATTCAAGAATGCTTATAAAGCACTCAAGAGCGATTGTTGTATGGTGATAAACATAGATGATGAGAACAAAAAAGCTGTGCTGAGTGCTGCTGATTATTGCAAGTTCAAGTTTGTGAAAGAATATAAAATGCCACTAAACAGGGACCACTTCCATAAGAAACACGGACATCACGAACAGAAAACAGAACCCGTTTTAGTTTTTATAAAATAAAGTCTCGCTCTAACAAAAGAATAAATCTCATACAATACAAGCTCATTTGTGTGTTATTTCTCGCTTTGTGAAATACATATCTTCGTTATTTGCGTAGCACAAAAGAAAATCGTTATTTTATGCGTTATGCAAATATATAAACTATAGAAAACTTTTATAGCGAGGGATTATAAACCGTGGCACATACAAAACTTACTGCAAAAGGAGTTGTGACAGAGAAAGCTGGTTCTGATGCATTTGAAGTCAAAGTACCAGTCACATTCGATGCAAATATACAGCTAACAACAGACGTTCTAACTGTCAATTCTGGTACATTTACTGTGAGCAATGGACAGAGTGTTCTAACAAGAACATCTGGGTCTGGAACATCAGGATTCCTGAAACTGGGACGTGTACCGAACTTAGCAGACGCAGACCAAGTGCTGCTTGTAATTTCTGGAGCTACAGGCGAAGGCGGCCGCAACGGCATCCTTCTATTTGGGTCTGGTGCAACAGCAGGTGCTGGACAGTTGGGCAGTGTAGGCTCTGCTAATGGAGGGGGCGGCGTAATTGGAGTATTCCAGGCACCGCCAGCTAACTCGATATACTTATATAGTGATGGCACGAATCTATTCTTCCGCAACTCATCCGGTTATGCTAAGGTACTAGCCACAGGTTCTACAGGAATTCCCATCTAACCGTTACGAGGTGTGAAATCATCTATTTCTTTCATCTTCTTTGAACATTTCTAATAATTTATCATAAAATTGTAATATGACACAGCATTTCAAAGACACACAAGAAGTTCTGCAAAATATAAGCTCGTTCGACAAGTTCATCATACTACAAAACGACTATGACAAACTTTTACTATCATACAGCAAAAAGAAGTTCATTTTCACAAGATGTGAAAGCTGTAAAAAGTCTATATTGTTGCTTACAAAAACAAGCTATTACAACAGCGTCAAACTGAGCTTCTGCTCAACAGCATGCCAAAGTAAAAACAAGACAGCGAAAAGTAAATCAGAAATTGAACATATAAAATCATTTGATGAGTTCATAATCGTCTACAACAATCATCACAAATTATTTTTAGCACATAAAACGTCAAAGAAAAAATTTGTTCTAACGTCTTGTAAAAACTGTAAAAACTCTATACTAAAGCAATGCAAATTACATTACTATGAAAATACAGATTATTTTCATTGTTCGCAATCTTGTCACACATCATCTGGATTTCAAAAAGATTATGAAACTGTAATATTCAATTGTATTGTTTGCAGAAAAGAAAATAAGCGACGAAAACAAAAGCTAAAGTATTTTGTGTGCAGAACAAAGAAATGTTATGCATATGCATTCAAGCACGGGCTAATCACAGCACCAGATAGTCACGAAATTCATTGTGCTATATGTGATATGCAATTTTATGTTGGCAAAAAAGACTTAGAAGCACAAGCATATTTCTTCTGTTCTAAAGCGTGCACAGATAAAGCTCAAGAAAAAGGAGAAGTACTAAACAAACAAGTCAAAAAAACTATAAAAAATAAATATGGTGTCAATTCTTCATTTCTTGTAAAGAATGAGGATGGCATCGAAAAACGTGCGGTAACAAATCTTGAAAGATATGGTTACGAAAGTGCGTCTCAAAATCCAGCCGTAATAGAAAAAATAAAAGATAGTTGGAAAAACAAGACAGAAGAAGAATTAGAAGAAATAGAAAACAAAACTAAACAAACAAATCTTAAGAAATATGGTACAGAATACTACGCACAGTCAGATGAACGCAACAAGAATGTCAAAGAACTTTGGTCTAATAAATCAACAGAAGAAATTACAAAGATTACAAATCAGCGTGAAGAAACAAATCTCAAAAAATATGATACAAAAGTTGGCTGGCACGCTAAAAATGAAGATGGTAGTCTAAAGCGTGAACAAACGTGCTTTGAGAAATATGGTGTTCGTCATCATATGCAAGACCCAGATGTTCAAGAAAAATGTCAAGTCAATTCTCAAACAAAGTTCAAGCGTGGCTATTTCTATTCTGTAAAAAATCTTGCAAAGATTCATTTTGATTCTTCTTACGAATTACAAGCACTAAAATTGCTTGAAAATGATGATAATGTTATTCATTTTGAGCGATGTAAAATTGGAATAGACTACATATACAAAGAAAAACAACGAAAATATTTCCCTGACTTCTCAGTGACTTATTATGATGAGACACAAAAGATTATTGAAATCAAGCCTGAAAACTTGTTGAAATTAGAAAAGATAAGAGCTAAATTATCTGCGGCTACGCTCTTCTACAAACCCACCGACATCTCTTTCGAGCTCTGGACAGAACCAAGTCTAAATCTCTAAGCTCACAAGAGCTCACAAAATTAGAAACACATCATCATTTGAGCTTATAATTATTTTCTGAATTATGTCAAAGCGCATTGACCTTGATGCACAACGCTTCAAGCAAATAGTCAAGGGTCAAGTCCGCAAAAATCTACGCGAGTTTGTTTCAAGCAGTAACATTAAGATTCAACGAGATGGTAAAACTCTCAGCCTTCCGCTTCATGAAATAGACATACCAAAACTAAGATTTGATGACAAAAAAGCTGGCGGTCTTTCAATGGGTGATGGAGATGTTGGCGATGCAGTTTTTGATGAAAATAGTGATAAACAGGCTGGTGCTGGAAAACAAGCTGGAAGTGATATCGGAGAACACGGATATAGCACAGAAATTGAAATTGATGAGTTTTTAGACATTCTCTCACAAGAACTCAAACTTCCAAATCTTCAACCCAAAAGTTCCGGTGAGCAAATTACATCAGAATCACGAAGATATTCAAGTGTAAATAAAGTCGGCCCACAAGGTTTGAAAATCTTCAGGCGAACGTATAAAAAAGCGCTGCTTAGAAGTATAGTGAGCGGTATTTATAGTAAAGAGCAGCCGATTGTTATCCCGCGGCGAGAAGATGCATATTATAAGTTTCCAAAAGAAATAGTCAAACCAGATGTGAAAGCTGTAATCTTCTATATGATGGATGTTTCAGGTTCTATCGCGCACGATATAAAAGAAATTATTCAAACAACTTGCTTCTGGATAGATGCATTTCTGCAAAAAACATATAAAGATAAGCTTGAAACTCGCTATATTATACACGATACACAAGCAAAAGAGATAGAGCGAGAGAAGTTTTATAGAATTACGACAAACGGCGGAACACAAATCTCATCAGCTCTAAATCTTGTTAGAAAGATAATAAAGAAAGAATATAACCCGAAAGAATGGAATGTCTATCTTGCTTTGTTTGGCGACGGCGAGAACATAAGTATAGATGACAACGGAGTATGCATAAGCGCAATCAGAGACTTGACAGCTCGCCTTAACGTCAATCAGTTTAGTTATTGTGAAATAAACGATAGAAGAAATAAATACGATACATTATTCACAACAATGCAGAAATATAAATCTATATTATTGCCAAATGTGCGCAGTATTCAAATACAAGACAAAGACCAGATAATAGATGTCATCAATGAATTATTCCACTGATATGTTTATCGATGATTGCTGACGATGTCTGTGCTTTAGCTATAACCGCTGTACAATAAAGAAACTATATTGCAAAGCTCAGAAATATATAAATAAGCTATGCACATTTTGGAACGCTTTATCTATGAAGTTATTTCTTATCAAGAATTAGAAGCTCGTTACCCAGACGAAGCACTTATTGTAAAAAAGCTCAAAAAATTAGAAAAACTTATCAAAAGTTATGATGCATCTATGAATGTCACTTATGACAGAAGGCCTTACTGGGTTGACATGGATGCACTCTATCTCCGTGTCAACAATAAAATAAAGTATATTTTCGTGAGTAACAGCGCTGAACAAATGTTTTATATCATTCGATATAAGTTTATTACACAAGAGATTTTAGAAAAAGTAAATCCAAAAAGCACACAAGAAATAAAGCGACTAAAGACATTTATAGATGCTATTGATAATGCAAACACATTAGAAGAATATGAAAGCAACCTTTACTACAAAAATTATAAACATCACGAAACGTCACCAGAGCAACTTCAAGCAATGAAAGAGTTCGCAAATAAGTTTGGATATAAGCTTGAAGCACGTAATAAAAATATTCGTACTGGTAAGCAATTTATTGATTATCGTATAAAAAATGATGACATAAATAGTTTTGTAATAACTCCGTACAATTCCAAAATTAGATTTGCAAAACAGCAATCGATGTGGGAAGAACAAATAGAAATACTAAAGATTTTAGACACAGATACGTTTAATGATTTAGTGAATATAGCAGAAAACATCAGTGAGTTCATAGAGATGGTAAAAGTGTCATTATGAAACTGCTCGAAAGATACATCAAGCGCATCATTGCAGAACAGCACAGCAATAACAACGACATAATTCAAGCAATTATCAAGAAGTTCCCAGCAGATTTCG
>ERZ1292632.2098-Hain-H43-01um-R2-2098-length-17451-cov-21_pt1 | contig 17451 bp, 17 predicted proteins | sample MGYA00564407_ERZ1292632 | MGnify/ENA primary metagenome ERZ1292632 (study PRJEB36523, sample SAMEA6512637) | groundwater metagenome | collected 2019-01-08 | study: AquaDiva: Metagenomics assemblies of 32 groundwater samples | reverse complement strand
AATATCTTTGAAAAAAGTTGGATTAAGGAGGGATATAAAGACAAAAAACACGAGAAGGATTTTTTTGAAAAAGGGAAACTGTATTTATCAGGTTTTTTAAAAGACGAATTCAACCCCAAGAATCTTCCTGTTGCACTTGAACAGCCTTTTGTCTTACCCCTCCGAAGCCTTGCGCGTAAGGGGGTTGTTCCCTCAGCTTCGCTGAAAATTGGCGGAAAGATAGACCGCGTTGATCAGCTTGCGGACGGATCAATAGAAATAATTGATTACAAAACAGGAGCAACAATTCCATCTCAAAAAGAGGTGGATAAAAATCTGCAACTTTCCTTCTATGCTTTGGCGGCATCAAATATTCCACAACCTCCATTTGGAATAAAACCGGAAAAGATAAGACTGTCCTTGTATTTTTTGGATAATCAGGAAAAGATAACAACAACAAGAACAAAAGAACAATTAAAGAAAGCTGTTGAAGAAATCTTTGCGGTTAGGGAAGAAATAGAAAAATCAGACTTTAAATGCTCTGGCCACATGTTTTGTCAATCCAAATGCGAGTATTCGCTGTTTTGCAAATCTGAGGATTAGGGCTTGGCGGCTATCATACTAATTTCCAGTTTTGCTCCAAGTGGTAATTCTTTTACGCAAATTGTTTCTCTTGCAGGATATGGTTCAGAAAGATAACTTCCATATACTTCATTAATTTTTCCATAAACCGACATATCTGTAACGTATATCGTTGTTTTAATGACATCTTTAAAAGTAACGCCAGCTTTTTCCAGTACAGATCTTAAATTTTCCATTACTTGTTTTGTTTGTTCTTCAATGGTTCCTTCAAGAAGTTTTCCTTCTGGAGTTAGATAAATTTGCCCAGACGTGAATACAAATCCTTTGTCGCAAAATTCTGGAAAGAGTTTTGCGATATATTTAACAGGGAGTAAAATGTAGATTATTATGCACGACATGTCTGATGACCAAATTAGGATATTACTCGACGGGGCTTTATCCTCAAAAAGTGAAAATTATCGCGTCGAGTTTAAAGATGCTAGACAGGGTTTACCGAAGGATATTTGGGAACCAGTATCAGCCTTTTCGAATTGTCCGGGAGGAGGAGCGATCTTTTTTGGCATTGCTGAAGATAGAACTGCTGGGACAGTGCAGTTAGTTGGTTGTCCAAACCTGGCTGCCTTACAGGAAAAAACTGTTAGTTGTATGAACGATCTGATGGTTAATTCAGGTAAGTATTCCTTGAAGACCATTGGTTATGAGGGGCAACAGGTATTAGTGCTTTTAATTTCAGAGACTAGTCGTGAGAAAAAACCTTGCTATAACAGGTCGATAGGACTTCCTAATGGTGCATGTATACGTCAGGGGAATACCAATAGAAAGATTACAGATGAAGAGATGAGAACTTTTATTAGATATTCTGCTGATTATAGATATGATAGGGCAGAGGCCGTAAACACTTCTGTTGATGATTTATCAATCGAAAAGCTTAAAGTTTACCTTGAGAAAAGTGCAGCCAGAGTCGGAAGGAAATTTACAGAAGTAGCACCCAGTGAAAAGGTGTTGAAGAACTTAGGAGTAATATCTAAATTTGAGCAAGTGGTTAGGCCTACAGTTGCAGGATACTTAATATTTTCCAAAGATACCCCACAATTAGTAGATCCTTTTTCTAGATATGTTGTAAGAGGTGTTCGATATTCGGGAACATCTTCCTCAAGTAATATAGTTGACAGTCAAGACATAGGTGGCACGTTAGATGAGCAGATAGATAATACTTTGAAGTTTGTTTTAAGGAATATCGCAAATAAGGTATTTTTAATTGGTAGCAAGAGGGTAGAAAGATATGAGTACCCAGGGGAAGCTTTACGAGAGATTGTGGCTAACGCAATTATCCATCGGGATTACATGATAACTGGGTCATATATTCATGTAAATATTTTTTCAGATCGGCTGGAGGTACAGAATCCTGGCAATTTACCACCAGGGGTTACAGTAGAGAATATTAAAGACTCTCAATTTAGCAGGAACGAGGTTATTGCAAGGATACTGAGAGATTTAAATTATATGGAGGAATTTGGAAGAGGAATAGATTTAGTCTATGCAAAAATGCGGGAGTGGAATTTGGTAGACCCTCTCTTTAAGAATGTTTCGAATATGTTTAAGGTAACTTTGTTGGGTGAGGCCTATAAAGTTCTTAACGAAAGGCAAATAGCGATTTGGCACAGATTGCAAGATACGAACTCAATAACAGCGAAATTGGCTCATGGCATGTTTGCTGAAGTATCAAGGCCAACCATTAATAACGATCTAAAAGAAATGGTAAAATTGGGGTTGATATTACAGAAGGGTTCATCAAATAATACCTACTATGAGCCAAGATATTGATAGGCTATACAGTTCGGGTATTATTTGGTATTAGAGGCGTTTAGAAGCGACCGTTAAAATAGGCTCATTCCTATATATTTTTTTGTTAGGATTGATTAGAGGCGTTTAGAAGAGATCGGATCCAGGGTCATTTAAAAGCAATTATTTGAAGGCCGTGTTTGTTGATATCCGATTGAGACCAATATTTTTGTTTTTTGGTATTTAAAACAAAGGTAATTTTTTTCTCTATTTTTCTTCCGGTATACTTTTTGGTTTCAGGATCATATTCTTCCAAAACCAAAATATCACCGACCTTGCAGTCAAAATTTGCCAGTCTGGCGTCAAAGGTTTTTTCTCCGGAGAGAATTTTTTCAAAGCCTTCTTTCCAGGTTTTCTTTCTGATTTTTACCATAAATTAATTATACACAAACTTATTTAAGACCAATAAATAGGTCTTGACAAACCAAGCATGCGGTGTATAGTGTATGGTGTATGTTGAGAACCCAAATTTATTTACCTGAAGATTTAAAACTGCGACTACAGCTTTATGCCCAAAGGGAAGAAATTCCCGTTTCTGAGGTAATCAGAAAGGCTGTGGCAAAAGAAATTAGAAAAGAGACAACAAAAACCGGTTCTCCTTTGGCCAGAATTGCGGCCTTGGCTGTCAAGGGTGGACATAGAGACTTGTCCACTAATCTTTTTGGCTATTTGTATGGAGATAAGTCTGACTATGCAACCAAGAAAAGGAAAACCACCAAATAGTGTTTTTGTTGATACGGATGCAATTGTTGCCTTGGTTCAGATCAGCGACTCAAATCATGGTAAGGCTTTAAAACTTCAGAAATTAGTTGATAAATATAAAATCAAAATTTACACTTCAGATTTTGTGATTGGAGAAACAGTGACTGTTATCAGTCAAAAATCCAATATTGACCTGGCAAGTAAGATAGGAAAAGAGATGTTGTCCGGAGGTATGGAACTATTTTGTGTTTCAAGGTCTGAAATGAAATTGGCCTTGGAAAAGTTTTCCCAGCAGGTTTCAAAAAATTCCAGATTTACCGATATGGTAAATATGGTTTTAATGGATAGGCTTAAAATTGACACAATTTTTTCTTTTGATAAGCACTACACCCAAAACGGTTATAAACTCTTGGCGAGAATTTAGAAATGGTCTACACTGAATTTAGTGCTGACTAAAGTTCTATCTGCCGCGCATTTTGGGCTTGAGGCAACTCCGATTGAGGTTGAAGTGAATGTCTTTAAAAAAGGCTTTCCGGGATTTAGCATAATAGGTCTTCCCAATAAATCAATCGAAGAGGCAAAGGAAAGAGTAAAAACTGCTCTTATTAACACCGGCATTGATTTTCCCAATTTAAAAATTGTTGTAAATTTGGCTCCTGCCGATATTCCCAAAGAGGGATCTTTATATGATTTACCGATTGCAGTAGGGATACTTGCTTCGATGGAAGTAGTTAGTCTTCCGGCAGAGAAATCTTTTTTTTATGGCGAACTTTCTTTAGATGGAGGTCTTCGACATACAAAAGGAGTTTTTCTTTTGGCATTAGTGGGTAAAAGCTTAAAAATAAAAAACCTTTTTGTTCCAAACGATTCGGCCAACGAGGCATCTGTTATATCGGGAATCAATGTCTATCCTGTCAGATCCTTGCAGGATTTAATTAACCACTTAAATGGAATTGTAAGGATTGAGAAATTAAAATATTGTCTCTCGACTGGTCGCTCGGGACGATCGATTGATAGTCAATCGATCGAATTTGATTTTTCTGAAATTATTGGCCAGGAATCCGCCAAGCGGGCAATGACAATTGCTGCAGCCGGTGGACATAATATTTTTATGCAGGGAACTCCGGGAGCAGGAAAAACAATGCTGGCCCGGGCAACCGCCGGAATACTACCTCCCTTAAATGAAGAAGAGGCCTTAGAAGTAACTAAAATTTATTCACTAACAGGAAATATTCCGCCTGGTGAAGGGTTAATAAAAACCAGACCGTTTAGAACGGCACACCACACTACAAGTAGAATTGGTTTAATCGGAGGGGGGAGTATTCCCCATCCGGGAGAAATTTCACTTTCTCATAACGGGGTTTTGTTTTTGGATGAATTCCCTGAATTTTCAAGAGCAACTTTGGAGGCATTAAGACAGCCAATGGAAGATGGCCGTGTTTCAATTATCAGAATTGCAGGAAGCATTACTTTTCCCGCCAGTTTTATGTTAATTGCGGCAGCGAATCCTTGCCCATGCGGATATTTGGGAGATCCAAAACGTGAATGCAAATGCACACCCCGGATGGTTATGAAATACCAAGCCAAACTTTCAGGACCCTTAATGGATCGGATTGATTTACATATAAATGTGCCGGCAGTGGATGTTGATAAATTAATAACTAACCCCACTTCGTCCCGCCGCGGCGGGACTTCGCGGGACGCAGTAGAGAATTCAAGGCAAATAAGGGAGCAGGTGATAAAAGCAAGAGAGATACAAAATAAAAGATTTAGGGGACTGCAAATCTATATAAATGCCAATATGAAAAATAAACATATAAAAGATTTTTGCGTTATTGATCTTCAAAGTTTACTTTTGTTAAAACAAGCGGTTAACACCTATAATTTATCCGCCAGAACCTATTTTAGACTTATCAAAGTCTCCCAAACGATTGCTGACCTGTCAGAAAGCAAAAAGATTTTACCGGCCCACGTTGCCGAAGCCTTACAGTATCGCATTCGCTCAGGAGACTAGTGATATGAAAAAGTTTAATCGGGAGGTTGGAAAAAAGGGGGAGGAAATTGCGGCGAAGTATCTTCAAGGCAAAGGCTATAAAATTCATGAACGGAATTATTCGACAAAATTTGGAGAAATTGATTTAATCGTTTCCAAAAACAATATTTTATCTTTCGTAGAAGTAAAGCTTAAAAAGGGAGAGGATTTTGGGACTCCTGAAGAAATGATTGGAAAAAATAAGCGGGCTCAAGTTGAAAGAATGGCAAATTTGTACTTAACGGCAAAACCCGGAATTTCTGAGGAATATAATTCTTTTTTGATAGATGCAGTTTGTATAGTATTAGATGAAGATAACAGTATAAGAAGGATAAGTTATTATGAAAATATCGGATTTTGAAATAAAGACTACGAAAATTAAGGTAGGGAAAATTTCAAAGCGGATTTACTACAGGGGAAATTTTGATAAGAAAATTTTCAAAAAATCCATAGCGCTTGTAGGAAGCAGGAAGATGACAAGATATGGTAAGGAAGTTGTTGATAAATTTGTTTCAGGGTTTGTGGCAAATGGAATTACAACAATTTCCGGATTCATGTATGGAGTGGACACCGAGGTTCACCAAAAGACTGTTGATTATGGCGGGTGCACCGTTGCTGTCTTTGGCTGCGGACTTGATGTGATTTACCCCCCGGAAAATGAGAAACTCTATAGCCAAATCTTGGAGAATAATGGGCTTGTCATTAGTGAATATGAACCTTCCGCAAAACCCCATCTTTGGAAGTTTCCCCAAAGAAATAAAATCGTTGCCCGTCTTGCTAGTTTAGGGGTTTTGGTAATTGAAGCTGGAGAAAAAAGCGGGGCGTTAATTACCGCCGGGTTGGCTAGAAAAATGGGTAAAAAGGTCCATGTTGTTCCCGGGCCGATTAATTCTAAGATTTCGGTTGGTTGTAATAATTTAATCAAAAGCGGGAAAGCAATAATGGTGACAGAACCCGGAGATATTTTAGGTAAAAGCGTGCAGCGTATAAGCAAAGCTTGGCCGATTTCATCGGTAGCGGATAGGGGAAATCAAACAGTGGTAAATTTGAATGGTTTGGAAAGTAAAATCTACAAAGCTTTGGAAATTGAGCCGCTTGATATCGATGAAATTACGGCAAAAATCGGGGGTAGTGTGGTAGAAATCGGCAGTACCCTTTCGGTAATGGGATTAAAAGGCATTATTACCGAATCCGAAGGAAAGTATTATTTAAATGGGAGTAATACCTCTTGACATAAAGTAATACTACATATATAGTAGTATTACTATGTTAATAACAACTGTCACCCAAAAAGGGCAAGTCACAATTCCCTCTTTTTTTAGGAATATGTTTGGTATTAAATCGGGTAGCAAGATTATTTTTGAAGAAAAGAACGGTTTTTTGGGATTACGCCCGGCTCCGGATTTTTTTTCATATAAAGGAGCTCTTGCTGGTAGCAAGAAATATAATAAGCAGGCAGCAAATAAGGCAATAGGGAGATATCTGGCAGAGAGGAATTTGACACCCGATAATGGTAAAAGTTATTGATACTAATTTAATTTTAAGATATCTTCATGATGATCCCGAGGCCCCAAAGATAGAAAAACTTTTGAAGAGCAAGAATAAGTACCTGTTATCAGATGTAATTTTAGCCGAAATTGTTTGGGTGCTTGATTCTTACTACGAATGGGATAGGTCTAAGATTGTTGAGTCTTTGGTTTTACTAATCAGGCTTCCCTCAATTATGTGCAACAAGTTTTTGCTCACCGAAACACTTACTATCCTTAAGAATCGACCGAAATTTGATTTCGCAGACGCATATTCTGTTGCCTTGATGAAAAGCTCAAAAATTAAGGACATCTATTCTTTTGATCGTGATTTTGACAAAATACCCGGAGTTAATCGCCTCGAACCCAAGTAGTTTACTTTTTCTTTTTAATTTTCATAGTATTCTGGGCAAATTCCATTTAATATAGCACCCTGGATATTCAACTTCATAACCACCAAAAGATTTTTTGAAATGAGTAAAACCTCTCCAGCCTTTATTGGGAAATCTTTTATCATATATTCCTTCAAAATCAATAATCTTTGCACCTTTTTTCTTTGCCCACAGTATACCTCTCCAAACAATTCCGTATTGGATTTGACTTTTTCTTGCCCGCTTTCCCGTAAAGGCTTGCCAGTAGTAAGCGCTTTTTCCGCAAAGAAGAAATATTGCTCCAGCCTCCGCCGAGGCTTCGGCCGGCAAGCCTGATGATATAAAAAACGCATTATCACCAAATGATTTTTTAAGGGAAATCAGATGGGAAAGTGGAGGAACATATCGTCGATAACTAACCATTTCTTTCCAAATTTTCCTAAATAAACTGATGTCTTTTTGAGTATTTATTTGAATATTTAGAGTTCTTTTAACGGCATGTTTAGCGTCCTTTTTTAAGTTATAGAACAGTTTTTGTTTAGACTTGCTTAAGTCGAGATGAAGTGTTTTTGTAGGTAGATACGGTGATTTGCTTAATTTAAAACCTTGTGATATTAATAAATCATGGTAATTTTTGACACTAGTCATTAAATTGGGCTCGACAATTATTTGAAAAGTGCGGTATTTTCGGGCCAGATTCTTTATTGTATCGTATTTGATCTCCTCCGGTCTCTGGATTTTTAAAACCGCCCCGATTAAAGGGATCTTTTTAATAAAGTAGTTAATGTTATCAATTCTTTCAGCAATCCAACCTAAACTTCTCAAGTAATTAGCGTATTGAAGTGTTTGTCTTACATCTATCACAATATTGCCATTCGAGAACCTTTTAATCCTTTTTGCTCAACAATAATTAAGGCAAGGGTAGAAAGACGCTTGGGTTTAGTCTGATAGAAACCTGCGGGCTTGACTAGTTTTATTAAAAGTTTCTGATAGATTTTATATATTTTTTTATTTTTCATCCTAAAACCTGTTTTTTGAAATACCCGTCTTGCTTGCCAATCGGAGTAATAGCCAGCGGAGGGATTCGGCTGCGCGGTAGAGCCAATAAAGAGGTTTATTGATTACCAGGTCCCAGGTTCCCAAGAGTTCTACAACTTTAGGATTGTAACCTTCTTTGAATTTTGTAAATCCTTTTCCTGGTTCACGACCCCATAAGTCAAAAGTCTTAAGGCCTAATTTTTTACCAAATCTAATTGCTTCCCACATCATTAAATTATTAGCCATGATATTTTTGTATTTATCAGAGGAAGCTCCGTAAGGGTAGTAAAGAAAATCTTTCCAGACAAAAACAATCCAAGTGGTAATAATCTCGCCTTTATATCTGGCGGTTAGTAAGTGTGCGATTCCTGGCGGTTGGAGGTATTTCCACATGAGTCTATGATATTTTTCGGTATGAGCATAGAAACCCTGTCTTTCAACCGTCTCTCGGGCTAACTCAATGTACTTTTTGAAGGCTTTATCTGAATTATCTTCGACAACCTTAACTCCTTTTCTTTCGGCCAGGCGGATGTTGTAGCGGGTTTTTGAAGAAAAGCTTTTCAGAATGTCGTCCTCTGGACGAGTCAAGTCAATCCAGAAAGTGGTTGGGGTAAAGAGTCTCCTTCCGCATACGGCGCCGGCCTTGACTAGAAGATTGGTTAGTTGGTTATTAGTTACTTGATTAGGCTCTAGCTTGATGAAGATTAACCTCTTTTCTTTACCAATTTTCCTTAAATCCGCCAGCATCTTTTTGGTTGGCTTAGGACCTTTTTCAAAAATGCCGATTTTAGATGGCGCAAGAGGAACTTTATGGACAGTTATAATTCCATATTTTGTTTCCAAGACTTCATTTCCCCAGGCTTTCCTAAACTCCGCCCATTCGGCAGTCTGCAAAGGATGTGAGATTGTTTTAAAATTCATATACGAGCCCTTCTCCAATAGTTTCTAACAGATCTTCGGGAATATCAACTAAAAACCTCGATGGAGGGTTTGAAACTTTTTCGCCGAAATAGATCCTGCGGGATGCATAGCTTAAGTAGAGGAGTTTTTTCGCTCTGGTCATTCCGACATATGCCAGACGTCTTTCTTCCTCAAGTTGGTTTTTCTCCCAGAGGCTTCTTGAGTGAGGGAAAAGTCCTTCCTCCATTCCGACGATGAAGATTACCGGAAATTCCAAACCCTTGGCTGCATGGAGAGTCATTAAAGTTACCGCGTCCTGTTTTTCTCTAGAGTCTTTTTTTGAGTACTGTCTTTTTTCTGAATCCTGCTCTGCTTCAACTAAAGATACATTTTCCAAAAACTCATTGATGTCGGGAAATTCCGTCGCAACAGACCTTAATTCTTTTATATTTTCCAGTCTTGCCAAATTTTCCTCGGATTCCTTTTGAAAAAGATCAAGATATTCCGTTTTGTTTAAGATCTCATCCAAAATATCAAGGGTGGTCATTGATTCGATATTGTTTAGCGATTGTTGAAGATTTTTGAATTTTTCCAATCTTCTCTTTCCTATTTTTTCGATTCTTTTTTTGGAAACCGAGTCTTTGGGATTGACAAGCAGCCTTAGGTAGGAAAGGATGTCTCTTACCTCTTTTCTTTCGTAGAATCTTACTCCGCCCACAAGGACATAGGGAATTCCTGCATGAAGTAGTGCTTCTTCCAAAACACGGGATTGGGCATTGGTCCGGTAAAGAACGGCAATATCTTTAAATTGGTATTCTTTGTAAGCGTTTAGTTTTGAAATTTCCTCAACAATAAAACTCGCTTCATCAAGTCCGTTTTTGGCGGTATAGATTTTTATTTTTTCTCCCTTTGGGTTTTGTGTCCAAAGTTTAAGGATAGGGTGTAAAGAATTTTTAGAAATTACCCGGTTTGCAGCATCAAGAATGTTTTGCGTTGAGCGGTAGTTTTGTTCCAAATTAATTATTTTGATATCGGGAAAATCTTTTATTAAATAGTTTATGTTTCGAAAATCTGCGCCGCGCCATGAATATATGCTTTGGCTCGCGTCCCCCACAGCTGTAATATTTTTGTTTTTGGCGACGAACATTTTTGTCAAGGTGTACTGAATTTTGTTGGTGTCCTGCCATTCGTCGACAAACACGTGTGTCAGCTTTTCCTGCCACTTTGCAAGAACCCGAGGGCTTTTTTCCAAAAGGGAGGTTGCCTTGAGGAGCAGGTCGTCAAAATCCAAGGCTTGGTTTTCTTTTATTTTTTTCTCATAGGCCGAATAAACTTTAAAAACTGTCTCTCCCCAATCGTTTCTTGCATATTCCGAGTATCCAAGGGGGGATAGCATCTGGTTTTTGGCATCGGAAATGCTTGCCAAAACGGCTGCGGGGCTAAAAGCATCTGTTGAAAGATTTAATTCTTCAAGGATTTGTTTTACCAGCTGTTTTTGATCTTCGGTGTCATATATTAAAAAAGAGGGGGGAATTCCTATTTCCTTTCCATCAATTCTCAATATTTTTGCACAGAAGGAGTGAAAGGTTCCGGCAAATGCGGGAGAGGTTCCCGTAAGTTCTCTTACCCTGTCTTTCATTTCACCAGAGGCTTTATTGGTAAAAGTCAAAAGGAGAACGTTTTCGGGCTTTACTTTTCCTTCGGCTAAAAGGTATGCTACCCGATATGTCAGGACTCTGGTTTTTCCGCTTCCCGCACCGGCAAGAACTAAAATAGGACCTTTGTCATACGTGACGGCCTCTATTTGTTCCGGATTAAGGTTATTAAGAAGCTTGTGGCTTTTGCTCTGATTCAATACAATAGACATTATGGTTAAAATAAAAAAAGAACCTAATAATTCTAACACCCACAGGTTAAACTTTTTATTGGTAGTTATTATTGGAATTGTTTTAGGGGTATTTTTCCTGGGGAAGCTGCTTGAGAGTAACGGTATTAATAATCCGTCCCAATTGGTATCAAGCTTCCTTTTTCCACGCAAAACTAATGTAAAATCCCATGAAGGGAGAGTTAATGTTTTAATACTGGGTAAAGCCGGATCCGGTTATCCGGCTCCTGATTTAACCGACACCATAATCGTAGCCTCCATTTCGAAAGATAAAGAGTTTGTAAAGCTTTTCTCGATTCCCAGGGACATATGGATTTCCTCCATCAGAGCGAAGATAAACAGTGCATATTATTGGGGTCGGCAAAACGATGAGGAAAACGGAGCCAAACTTGTAAAATCTTTAGTTTCGGGAATAGTCGGTCAGCCGATTCATTATGTTGTGGTTGTTGATTTTTCGGGTTTTAAAGAACTTGTTGATGTATTGGGCGGAGTGGATGTTGATATTGAAAACAGCTTTGTTGATGAGAAGTATCCGATTGCGGGCAAGGAAAACGACGAGTGCGGCGGAGACAGGAAATTTCTTTGCCGTTTCGAAACCATAAGTTTCCAAAAAGGAAAAAGTCATATGGATGGGGAAACAGCCCTAAAATTTGTTCGATCCAGGAATGCCGAAGGAGACGAAGGGACGGACTTGGCAAGGGAAGCGCGGCAACAAAAGATTATTTCGGGGATCGAGAAGAAAGCTTTATCGGTAACCACTTTATTCAATCCCGTAAAATTGTTGAATCTTTGGCGGGTTGTACGGGAGTACATAAAAACGGATATGGATGGACCGACGGTTATGGTATTGACCAGAAATATTCTGTCTGCACGGAAAAACGTCAACTCTTTTGTCTTTCCCGAGGGACTATTAGTAAACCCACCCGAAAGCCAGAAGTACGATTTTCAGTATGTTTTTGTTCCAAAAGAAGGTAATTGGGACAAAGTTCATACCTGGGTGAAAAGCGTGTTGCAATGAAGACAATTTTCCATAAAAACTTCTATGTAATCGTCGTGTTTGTTTTTGTTCTTCGTTTACTGCTGGCTTTTTTCCCCAGTTTCACAATTGATATGAATAACTGGGTTGCATGGTCCGGGATGCTTGGAAGAGCCGGGCCACTAAAGTTTTATTCACTTCCCGGGTGGACAGACTATACGCCTGGGTTTTTATACCATCTTTGGCTGTTGGGAGTTATCGATAAAAGTCTACATTTTGGTGCTTCTTTATACCCGTTTTTGGTCAAACTGCCGGTTATTGTTGCAGATATCGGTATAGGACTTTTACTTTACAAAATACTATTGAAGAAAAACTTCAAACTTGCCGTCTTTGCCTTTCTTGCCTACACGGTTAACCCCGTGGTGATGTTTACAAATAGTATTTGGGGACAAACCGATGGCTTGATTGCCTTTTTTTTACTGTTAAGCGCCTACTTGTTGGCCGGAAAGAGGGATATCCTTCTTTCATCGTTATTTTGGGTATTGGCACTATTCGTTAAACCCCAAGCACTGGTTGCCCTTCCGATACTTTTTATATATCTTCTTTTGGGTAAGAAACCAAAAAAAGCAATCTTTTTTATACTTTTTTCCCTTGTATTTATTTTTTTGATCGGTTTACCTTTCTTTGCTTCCTCGGATCCTATTTTGGGTCTGCCAAAACTGATAGCAATAATGTCCAATGAGTCCCCGTTTACTTCCGTTATGGCCTTTAATTTCTGGGCGCTTGTTAAAGGAATGTGGATTCCCGACTCCGGAACTTTTCTGGGGATAAAGTACGTTTATTGGGGAGCGGCGTTTCTTACGGGCGCTTTGGGTTTGGTATTGGCAAGAACGATTAAGTTCGGAAAAACTCCACAAAATCTATATATTTCGTTGGGTTTGGCATATTTAGTCTTTTTCCTTTTCCCAACAAGGGTGCATGAACGTTATATTCTTGTCTCTTTACCTTTTTTTCTTTTATCCGCCGGACTTATGTATTCAAAGATTGAGTTTGTTTTATTTTTCTTTTTGTCGGGATTGGCATTAATTAATATCTACCATCCGTATGCCTACTATACGCCGGACAGCTTCCTTTCAAGCATAAAAATTCTTGAAGTGACCACTTCTTCGTATAAATTTATTTCGCTTCTTTATGTACTTTTGTTTTTTGCCTATTTGTTTAAGGATAAGATACAAAAAAGCTTTAAATTAAATATTAACTTTTCAAAAATGTTTGTAAGAAAAAAAGGAAAAGAGTCGTCTTTTCCGGTATGTAATCTGACGCAAAGATATATCAAGTATTCGTTAATTGCGATTCTTCTTTTTTCCTTTCTAACAAGAGTCGGTTGGTTGGGTAGTCCAAAGAGTGAATATTTTGATGAGGTGTATCATGCCTTTACGGCCAGATTGATCCTTCATAATGATCCCAAGGCTTGGGAGTGGTGGAATCCACACCCCGAAGGTTTTGCCTACGAGTGGACTCATCCGCCCTTGGCTAAGTTGGGTATGGTTTTGGGAATGAAGATGTTTGGAGAGAATTCCTTCGGATGGAGATTCCCGGGGGCATTTCTGGGTGTAGGGAGTGTTTTATTGGTATTTTTACTTGCCTCGGAGATTTTTAAGGATAAACTGACAGGAGTTTTGTCTTCCGCCGTATTTGCTTTAGACGGGCTCCCCGTTGTTATGTCGCGTATCGGAATGAATGACAGTTATATTCTCTTTTTTTCCCTTCTTTCGGTATACCTTTTTATTAAAAAACAGGATTATCTTTCCGCATTTTCCTTTGGTCTTGCCCTCTCTTCAAAATGGTCCGCCATTTGGGCAATACCGGTACTGTTTGTACTGTGGCTAAGTAGGAAGAAAAAAATCAGCGTTGGTTTGTTGTGGTTTTTGCTTCTGCCCCCGATTATTTATTTGGCATGTTATGCTCCCATGTTTTGGACGGGGCACAACCTGGATATCTTTTGGGAAATGCAAAAACAGATGTGGTGGTATCATACCGGTTTAAAAGCAACCCATCCCTATACATCTTCGTGGTGGAGTTGGCCTTTGTTGGTAAGGCCTATTTATCTATATACAAGTAATGAAATAAACGATTTTGTGTCCAGAATTTATGCGATGGGAAATCCTGTGGTTTTTTGGTTTGGACTTGCCTCGGTAATTGCATCCTTTGTTTATGCTTTTATCGGGAGAAACAAGAAGCTCGCGTTTGTTGTATTTTCTTACCTTATTTTCTTTGTTCCCTGGGCGGCTTCTCCCAGAATAATGTTTCTATATCACTATTTGCCATCCGTTCCCTTCTTGGCTATAGCAACCGGTTTTATATTAAGAAAAAATCCGTATCTGATAACTCCGGTCCTAATCACAATGTTTGTTGCTTTTCTCTACTTTTATCCCCATTATGCCGGATTAAAGATTCCTCTAGATTTGGACACCTCCTACTATTGGTTTTCTTCTTGGAGATAGATGTTAAGGGGAAATAATTTTATTATCTATATTAAATAGTTTTGCAACGAAAGCGTATATTTTCATAACCTGCCGTCCTTGTTTGGTAATTTTGAATCCATTATCATCCTGAACAATATTCCCCGAAACGATTTGTTCATTAAACCTTTTGTTCATAGCGCCGTATTCATATAAATATTTATTGGTAAAGAAGTTTGTCATATCTTGATTTGAAATTGTTTTGTCTGAATTGTTATTCATATAGCCCAACATAAAAACCGAAATAGACCGATCTGCCGTAATTGGAATATGAGTAAAAAAAACTAGGTTGAGGCTGAAAATAAGGACAAGGCTAAGTAGGATATCTCTATAGGTAAATAGGTGGCCGTATCTGCTTCTCTTAAATAAAAACAAGAGTGTCGTCATTACGGCGCAAGAAAGAAGAAGAAGAGTGATACCCCGATAAAAAAGAACATCAACACTTTTAAATAATTGCGTGTGAAATAAACCGATAAAAAGCAGTGTTCCTGTTACCCAAAAAACCAGATGAAACATCAGTACGCGGAGTATATTATTGGTTTTTTTTGTCATTTATTTATTCCAACAGATTTCCGTTTGCCATGTTAACCTGTCTTATAAGTTCTTCTTTAAAATCATTAATATTCTCATTCTTTATCGTCAATATATAAAGAGAAAAATAATTACCATCACTGATATCCGAAAGAGTTTCATCCTTTCCGTATTTATTATACCGCCGAAATATATTGATAATGCCAGTTGTTTTATCGGACATTTCCCAAACCAGCTTCAAATCCTTGTCGCTTGGAATGTAGTTTATTATTGCGTTGATATGGTAGTTCAGCATTTCTATGGGCGTTGATAATTGTTGGGTACCCTGATCGATGAATGAAAGAATCTTTTTGTCGTTAAAATTTTGCAAATATAAATGCATTATTGCATAAGCGCTTGCAGGAGACACAAATGTGTCGTAATCTACCATGGAGATGTCAATTTTTCGATTAAACTCATCCCACTTCATGTCGCTCGTCGGATTTTTTACTCCCAAGACAGTGTCTTGGACCAATCTGGACACAGCAACGTCTTTATGTGGAAGAAGATGGAAATAGTTAGGATTTTTCGATACCCTCCAAATATATTTAATAGAAGGAAAAAGTCCGAAAGAAAGGCATGATAGACCTATTATTACCACAAAGGGTCTATATTTCAATAACGTAGAAATCTTATTCACAAATAAGCTGTTTATGCTAAAAGCCATGCAGATGACCCATATGGGAGCGGCGAGAAGTACTCTAAAGTCGAAAGCTCCGGATATAAATGCACCCAAAACCGGAAGGACGGATAAGAAGATTATTTCAAAACGCTTTTTTGTAAATGCAAGGAACAACCCGGGAAGGATAAAGACATAATAGGCAAGAGGAATTGTGGGGAAATCCGGTAAAAACCATCTGCGATATGTATGTTTTGCGAAAAAGACCTCAAACGTCCAATCTAAATAAGGTTGCAATGCGATTAGCCCCCCACTTTTGTATTTTTCGAGGAATTCCTTAATCAAACTGCTTTCACGAATGGCATATGATGGATTATTAAAAATTATATAAACAATTAAAGGGGATGCCGCAATAATAAAGCCCACCAACCAAGCGATACCAATGCTTATTTTCTCTTTTGTTATCCAATGACGATTGTTACATAAAAAAACACAAATTACGCTTAAAGCCAGTCCATATAGGTATTGTTTACCCATAATTGCGCTACCAAGAGTAAGGGCGGCAAAAATTGCAGACACCGATACTCTAAAGTAGGAATTTCTGCTGAATGATGTGTATAAATAATAGAGGGAAATAACCATCAGAGGAGTTGAAATTGCATATCTGTGGCCTACGAATATATGCATAAAATGGAGGGGTAAAAAGTTGATAACGACGGCGGATATTAAGGTAACTGCAATGTTATTAAACAGTTTGTGAACAATTAGTGTAGTAAAGAGAACGGTTACAAAACCCAGTAGGAGTAAAGAAATATTAAAAACCAAAAGATTATATCCAAAAAAAACAAAAAATATTGAAATATAATAGTGAAAAACAACCTCCCTGCTAATATATCCGACATTATCAAAAAAGGCTGCCTGAAAAGGGGTGTTGTTGAAAATGTGATTTTTTGCAAAATAGATGTCCCAGGCAGCGTCGTCAAAAAGCCCATTTATATTCCACGGAGCGTGAGAATAGTTTAATAAGTGGCTAATAAAATAAAGACCGGCAACGAAGGCAAATAATAAAAGATCAGGCCTGGATATTGAGTGAAGCATTTGTTTAACATCAAGATGGGCCGGTATAAAAGAATACAAAAGAGCAAGCAATGCAACAATCCAGCTTATCCACGATATCGAGTTTCCATAATAAATACAACTGTAGTGGAGAGAAGAAAAAATAAAAGATGTTGAAAAAGATATCAAAGAAAGATAAAAAATATTTTTGTGTGCAATTCTTGCTGAAAAATAACGCAATGTTTCTATTAAAAATTTTTTCATAATCTCTATTTTTAGAATAAAACCATTTTTTTAAATTGATTTATAACAGCATTCAAGAACACTCCGATTTAATCGGGGATGAATTGAACGCTGATATGTCATCCTCTTTTGGAGGGATACCCCGCTCTTTAGAGCGGGGAGGATGTCATCAAACTTAACACATGAGGTTTTTGCGTCATATATATAAATGTTATTTTCGGACGATGAAAATATTTTATTAAAATGTTCTTTAAAAAAATTATAATTTATTTCTATTCCTTCTATGGGGGTTGGATTCTGGATTTCAATATAGTTAACACCCGCATTCTTAAGAAGTGAGCAGGAATATTCTAAATCTGAGGACTCCAATATATTTTTTAAAAGATTAAATCTTTCATCGGTATCGTATCCCGCCGACCAGGAGAAATAAGGCCATCCCAATAATACCCTTCTTCCTGCAAGGGAGGCAGGGTCATATATATACGAAGCATTAACGAACACGGAGTCTTTTGGGGTGTTATCGACTATAAATTGTTCCACCTCGTTGTTTTTCCCGTCTTTAATTTCCGAGTAAACGTCATTTTTTATTGGGAAGATGTCGATAATTC
>ERZ1292632.2096-Hain-H43-01um-R2-2096-length-17458-cov-8_pt1 | contig 17458 bp, 17 predicted proteins | sample MGYA00564407_ERZ1292632 | MGnify/ENA primary metagenome ERZ1292632 (study PRJEB36523, sample SAMEA6512637) | groundwater metagenome | collected 2019-01-08 | study: AquaDiva: Metagenomics assemblies of 32 groundwater samples | reverse complement strand
CAGCGCCACCGATGCTTCCACCCCCTTGGCGCGGGTGCGATCGATATTGCCATAGGTGAAGGTCGCGCCGTCATAGTTGATCTGGTTGCGGGTATCCCGGCGGAAGGCCGTGACCGAGAAGATCGCGCGCCCGCCATCCAGCCGCTGGTCGAAGCCGATGTCATAGCTTTTCGATCGCTCCGGCCGCAGCGTCGCATTGCCGCTGAAGCTGTCGTAAAGCTGGTAGAGCGACGGCGCCTTGAACCCCTCGCCATAGCTCAGCCGCACATTGGTCGCGCCGCCATTGGGCGAGTAGTTGGCGTTCGCGCCGAAGGTCGTCGCGCCGCCGAACTGGCTGTGATCGTCATGCCGCACGCCCCCGGTTACGGCCAGGCCGTCGAACGGCTTCACGATGGCAAGGCCATAGACGCTGTCGATGTTGATCCGGGCGCTGCTGGTCGATCCAAAGCCGAAGAAGTCATAGTCCGGCCGCTCATGCTCATAGCCCAGGATGAACTTGGCCGCATCGACCGGCGTATAGACGCCCTCATATTCGAAGCGCAGGTTCGTGCCCTTGTAGCCATAATCCGGGTCGGTGCCGCGCACGAAATAATAGTCGCGGTCGTTTCGGAGGTAGGTCACCGCCGCCCGGTTGGTGAGCTTTCCGTCGAGCAACGCCAGGTTGATCCCGGCATAGCCGACATATTGGTCCATCTTCGACACGTCGCTGCTGTCGGCGGGCGCGCCGAAGAAGCTGTCATAGTCAAGATCAGCGTGGATATAATAGCCGCGCAGGTCGAGGCTCAATGCATCGGTGAAGTTGAGCGTCAATCGAGCGTTGGTGGCGATATTCTCGGTGCCATCCCGCTCCGTGCCGCCCGCCGCCGAGGAGATGCCGTCGGTGCGGAAATAGGCCGCGCCGATGCCGCCCGCCGCGATGCCGCTGCTGCCCGACACGTCCGCCTTGGCGCTCCACGTATCGCTGTAGCCATGTTCGGCCGAGGCGTTGGCGGCGAAGCCGTCGACCGGCACGGCAGTCATCAGGTTGACGACGCCGCCGATCGCCTGGCTGCCATAGACGACCGAGTTCGACCCGCGCAGGATTTCGATCCGGCGGATATTGCCGGTCAGCAACGGGCCGAAATCATAAGCGTCGCCAATGCCGCTCGGGTCATTGACCTTGACCCCGTCGATCAGCACCAAAGTCTGCGTCGTCTCCGCCCCCCGCAGCGACACGCCGGTCGCGCTGCCGATCGTGCCGGTGCGGCTGAAGCGCACGCCCGGCGTCGTCGCCAACAGATCGACAACGTCGATCGGCTGCCGCCGCTGGATCGTCTCTGCGTCAATGACAGTGACCGCCTGGCCGACTTCGTCGCGCGGCTGGGCGATGCCGGCGGCGGTGACGATGATCTGCTGATCGTCCTCTTGTGCCAGCGCGGGATGCGCGGCCAGTAGCGCCGCGAAAGAAAGTCCGTACTTCAACATGATGAACCCCAAGGCGTCGGGTGCGACTTCGGGCCTGGGGCTTCCGCCTTGTCGACGGTCGGATATGCACGGGGACGACGCCAAATCCCGCCTGCAACCCGATGCGGCCCCGGCCGCATGGCGTCGCTCGACGGAAAACCACCGTGCCCCGGCCATCCCCTGAACCAAAGCAAGAGCGACCAAGCGCCGGCAGGTCTCCTGGCTCGCGGGTCGCAGCATCGATGCACGAGCCTTCCCAGGGCAAGCCCCAGTGGCCGGTCTTTCGACCTCAAGTGCATCGCGCTACCCGCTTACAGTTGCAGGGACAGCCGCGGATTTGGGCGACGAACGCCCGCACCGCATTCCCGATTAAGCCCGTTTCCGGGCACCGGCGCGATCATTACGGATGGGGTATGGCCCCGTCCGCGTCGCCGCCTCTAGGGGAAAGACAGGCGCTTGCCAAGCACGGCGCGCGTCATGCGCCGGCGATGTGGCCTTGCAGCAACAGCGCGTCGCGGCGCGCCAGAACGACCAGCGGCAGGCCGGCGGCGGCGGCGCGATCGGCGGCGAGCCGGGTCGGCGCGGACACGGTGACGAGCAAGGGACAACCGCTCAGCACCGCCTTCTCCACCAGCTCGAACGAGCAGCGGGAACTGAGCAGCGCAAAGCCGCCGCCCCAATCTTCCTTGGCGCGCGCCATCGCGCCGATCAGCTTGTCGAACGCATTATGCCGGCCGACATCCTCCCGCACCAGGCGGATCGCGCCGTCCGGCCCGGCCCAGGCGGCGGCATGGGCCGCGCCGGTAGCGGCATTGAGCGGCTGATGCGCCGAAAGATCGCCAAGAGCACGGAAGATGGCGGCCGGCGTGGCGTCAGACCGGGCCGTCACGGGCGGGAGGGGCCGGAGCGCCTGTTCCAGATTCTCGATTCCGCACAGGCCGCAGCTCGAATCGGACACGCGGTGCCGCACCCGGTCGAGCAGCGCGTCGGTCCGCGCCGGCGGCAGGGTGGCGCGCGCGACCAGCCCCTGCTCGGCGCGATGCACATCGACATCGAGCGGCAGGTCTTGGCGCTCCGCCAGCCGCTCGGCCAACGCAAAGCCGGTGACGAGATCGCCGATATGGGCGGGCGTCGCCATCAGCACCGCATAGCCGACCCCGTTAAACTCGATCGCGACTGGCGCCTCGTCGGCGATCGGCCGGTCGATGGGCGTCGCCATGCCGTCCGGCGTCAGGCGGTCGAAGCGAAGGGCGGCGAGCGGGTCGGGCTTGTGCATCGCCCCGCTATAGGCAATGCCGGGCTGTCCCGACAGAGGGGCAGACAAGGACGATGCGATGCAGCCTTCACCGATATTGGGGGCGATACTGGCCGGCGGGCGCTCGCGCCGCTTCGGCAGCGACAAGGCGCTTGCTCTGCTGCCCGACGGGCGGACCTTGCTCGATCATGCGGTGGCAGGGCTTGCGCCGCATGTGGCGGAGGTCGTGATATGCGGCCGCGCCGCTGGACTTGCCGACCGACCGGGACCGGACCTGGGGCCGCTCGGCGGGCTCAACGCAGCGCTCCATCATGCGCGCGCCCGTGGCTTTGCGGGCGTGCTGAGCAGCGGGTGCGACATGCCGGTCTATCCCGCCGCTTTGCCGGTGCTGCTGATCGGGAGCGACCCCTCTTTTGTCGTCGGGCAGCCGCTGCTCGGCTGGTGGCCGTCTTCGCTGGCGGATGAGCTGGACGCGCATCTCTCGGAGCCCAACAGCCGCTCGATCCGGGGCTGGACGGAGCGGACCGGGGCGCGGGCGATCGTGGCGGATGGCCTCGACCTGCCCAACATCAACCGGCCCGATGACCTCACACTATGGGGGTTGGGTAGCCCTTAATGGGCGGCCGACGTGTCCACATTGGCGCGCGGCTTGGGTGCGATCCATACGATGACGGCGGCGGTGAACAGGATGATCGCCGATATGAAAAAGACATGATCGACGGCGATGACGATCGCCTCCTGCTCGACGATGTTGGAAATGGTCTGGCGCGCCTGCTCAGTCGAAAAGCCGATCCCGGTCAGAGCTGACTGGGTCTGGTCGGGCTGCAACACGCCCGCCATCTCGTTGCGCGCCACCCGCTGCGAATCGCCCCATGTCGTGAGCACGAGCGAGGTGGCGATCGCGGTCGCCATCGTGCGCACGAAATTCTGGAGCCCGGCGGCAGACGCCGTCTCGCGCGGCAGAACCGATCCAAGCGTCAGCGTCGTCAGCGGAATGAAGAAGAAGGGCAGCGCAAAGCCCTGAATGAACTGGGGCAGCACCATGGAACCGAAATCGATGCCGCTGGTCCAGTGCGCGCGCCACAGCGACATGATGCCGATCCATGCGACAGCGCAGGAAATGAGCAGTCGCGGATCGACCTTGTTCATGAGGCGCGCGGCGATCGGCGCGGTGAACAGCGCCGCCGTCGCGGTCATCGCCGTGACGATCCCCGCCCAGGTCGCCGTATAGCCCATCGACATCTGCAACCATTGCGGGATGACCACGATGCTGGCGAAATAGGAGCCGAAGCAGAGCGACAATGTGAAGACGCCCGAGCTGAAGCCGACATGGCGGAACACCCGCAGATCGACGACCGGATGCTCCTCCGTCAGTTCCCAGATGATGAAGACGAGGAAACCGATGAAAGCCAGGATTGCGAGCGCGACGATCATCGGGTCGGCGAACCAGTCATGGTCACGGCCGATGTCCAGCATGATCTGAAGGCAACCGATCCAGAACACCAGCAGAGCGAGGCCCACCTTGTCGATCGGCACACGCGCCGTGTCGGTTTCAACCGGGCGCAGCAGCGCCTGGGCCGCGAACACGCAGAGGACCGCGATCGGCAGGTTGATGAAGAAGATCCAGTGCCAGCTCCAATTGTCGCTGATATAGCCGCCGACAATCGGCCCCAATGCCGGCCCCATGAGCGTCGTCATCGCCCAAAGCCCCATCGCCCGGCCGCGGGTTTCGGGTGGGAATACGCGCAGCAGCAGCGTCTGCGACATGGGCATGATCGGGCCACCGCAAATGCCCTGGCCGATCCGGCAGGCGACCAGCATCGCCAGCGACGTCGATAGGCCGCACAGCACCGAAAAGAGGCCGAACCCAACCATCGCGAGGGTGAACATCCGCACGACGCCGAAGCGCTGGGCGAGCCAGCCGGTCAGCGGCACGCAGATCGCCTCCGCCACCGCATAGGAGGTGATGATCCACGTCCCCTGATCGGGCGAGATGCCCAGATTGCCCGCGATATGCGGCACGGAGACATTGGCGATGGTGAGGTCCAGCACCACCATCAGGTTGCTGAGCGCCAGCACCAAGCCCGCCAGCGTGCGCGTGCGCGGCGATAACCGGGAGAAAATATCGTCGTCGCCGCTCATGCCGGTGCGTCCTTATCGGTCGGAAAGGTCGAGTTCGACTTCCATCGACAGCCCGACCCGCAACGGATGCGCCGCAAGCTCCTTGGGGTCGAGCGCGATCCGCAGCGGCAGGCGCTGCACCACCTTGATCCAGTTGCCGGTCGCATTCTGCGCCGGGATCAGCGACATGGACGATCCGGTGCCGCCGGAAAAGCCCACCACCCTGCCATGGTAGACGACATCGCCGCCATAAAGGTCGGACGTGACCTTTGCCGGCATCCCGATCTTCACGTCGCGCAGCTGGCGCTCTTTGAAGTTGGCATCGACATAGAGGCGGTCGAGCGGGATGATGGTCATGATCGGGCTGCCCTGCGCCACGCGCTGACCGACCTGGACCTGCCGGCGCGAAATGACGCCGCCGATCGGCGCACGGATGATGCTGCGCGCGACATCGAGGCGAGCGGATTCGAGCCGCGCCTTCGCCGCCAGCACCGCCGGGTCAGTCTCCACCGTCGCGCCGCGCACCAGCGCTTCATTCGCCTGATATTGACCGCTGGCGGCGTTGCGGGTCGCCTGCGCCGTGTTGACGCCGGCGCGCGCCTGTTCCAGCGCCGCCCGGGCGCTGGCAAAGGCCTGCCGCGCCGCCGTCACCTCGTCGCCCGACACCGCGCCATCACCGACCAGCGCCTCGCGCCGTTGAAGGTCGACGCGCGCCTTTTCATATTCGGCCTGGGCGGTGGCGAGCTGCGCCCGCGCTTGGACGATGTCCGCGCCGCGCGCCGCGACCTGGGCCGACAGCGACTCGCTGGTCGCGGCGGTCTGGCGGAAGCGGCGACGGGCTTCGGCGAGGTCCGCTTCCGCTTGCGCCACGGCGATCTGCGCGTTGGTCGGGTCGAGCCTGGCGAGGATGTCGCCTTTGCGAACCGTCTGCGTGTCGCTGACCAGCACCTCGACCACCTGGGCCGAAACCAGCGGCGTCACCTGCGCCATTTCGGCGTTCACATAGGCATTGTCGGTGCTGACATGGTTCCGACCGAACAGCAGATACCAGGCGCCCCACAGCAGGCCGGCGAGCAGCACGGCGATCCCCAGTCGGATGAGCCAGGTGCGTCGGGCAGAGGCGCGATCGGTTTGCTTGCCCTCGACGGCGGTTTCGGTCGGTTCCAGCGCGGCATCAGCCATTGGGTATGTCCTTCGAGATGCTGTTCGAGGCAACGAACCCGCCGCCCAGCGCCCGCACGAGCGCGATATCGTTGGAGAAGACACCCGCCTCCAGCCCCGCCAGCGACTGGCGGGCGGCGAGCAATTGATCCTCCACCGTCAGAACGTCGAGATAGGTGGACAGGCCGCCGCGATAGCGCTTCTGCGCGATAGCATAGGCGTCCTCCGACGCGGCCACGGCCGCGCGGGCGTCGGCAAGCCGCTGATCGAGCGTGCGGCGCATCGTGACAGCGTCGGCGACCTCCTGATAGGCGGCGAGCACCGTCCGGTCATAGGTGGCGACCGCTTCGTCATAGGTGGCGCGCGCGCCGCGATACTGGCCCCGCAACGCGCCGCCATGGAAAATCGGCAGGCTGATCGCCGGGCCGGCATTGCCGAAGATCGAATCCCTGCTGAACAGATTGTCGAGGAAGGGCTTCGGCCCACCTGCCGCGCCAGTGCCGGTGAAGATGGTTTCATAACCGAGCGACTGGACGCCGACGAGTGCGCCCAAGCGGATCGCCGGGAAGAAGTCGGCGCGCGCCACCTTGATCCGCCTGGCGGCGGCTTCGGTGCGGGCGAGCGCGGCGGCGATGTCGGGCCTGCGGGCGACGAGATTCGTGGTGGCGTCGGCCGGAACGCCAAGTGGCGCCAGTCTGGGCAGGCTGGGCCGGGCGATGGCGAGGCCGCGATCGGGGCCGGCCCCGATCAAGGCTGCGATCTGGTGCTGGCGCAGTTCGATCGCCATCTGCGCGGCCGCCAGACGCGCGCGCGCCGACGCGACCGTGGCATCCGCCTGCCGGACGCTTCCGCGCGTTTCAAGCCCGTTCTGGCGCCGCTCGGCCACCAGCTTCTGGGTGGCGACCCGGATATCGAGTGTGCGCCTGGCGATGTCGGCTTCGTCATGCAGGCGCGCGAGGTCAGCGTAAGCGTCCGCGATCGCGGTCGTCAGAACGAGTTTGGCCTGTTGCGCATCGATTTCGGCCGCGCGGGCCTCCGACGTAGCAGCGGCGAGCGCCGCGCGGTTGCGACCCCAGAGGTCGAGATCGAAACCAAGATCGAGCGCCACCCGCCCAGTGCCGAGCCAGCCCTGCGGCACGAACTCCTTGGGCAGGCCCATATTATAGCTCTGCCTGGTCGCCTGCGCGCTCGCTTCCAGATCGGCGGACGGCAGCAGCGCCGCGCCAGCCTGCTGCGCGGCGGCGGCGGCGCGGCGGAAACGTGCGCCCGCCACCGCCATGTCGGGCGATGCGCGCAAGCCTTCCGCGACCAGCGCGTCGAGCTGCGGATCGCCATAGGATGTCCACCATTCGTCGCCCGGCCAGGCTACGGGCGCGGCCCCGAGACTTTGGGCAGAGGCGATCGACTCGGGCGTGCGGACGAGCGGCTGGGTGCCAAGATCAGGCACTGAAGCGCAGCCGCCGATGGCCAGCAAGACGGCGATCATTCCCCCGCTCCGGGCGATCGGGGTCAAGCGACTCGAGGACATAAAAAACCGTACCAGTCAGTATGAGAAATCGCCATTGCGCCTGTCGTCCAGCCTTGTCAATCAAATAATCATACTATACGGTACGCTTTCATGACACAGTCCTGCGCACCCCCAAATCTCAGCCGACGGGAAGCGCGAAAGCAAGACCGCAGGGATATGATTGTCGCGGTTGCCCAGCGTTATTTCCTGGAACATGGCTATGCCGCCACTACCATGTCCGGCATTGCGGCGGCGCTGGGTGGTTCGAAGGGGACGCTGTGGACCTATTTCCGGTCGAAGGAGGAACTTTTCGCAGCCGCGCTGGCCGATCAGGCCCACAGATATCAGGCCGAGCTGTCGCAACTGCTGGACCCATCCATTCCCGTGCAGACAGCGCTGGAGCGCGCCTGCGCCAGCCTGTTCAAGAAGATCACCTCGCCGGAGGCAATTGCCGTCAATCGCCTCATCATTGCTGAAGGCGCCCGCTTTCCGCAAATCGCAAGGATGTTCTTCGATCTGGCGCCCAAAAATACCAGAGCGCTGCTGGCCACATTCATCGGCGACGCAATGGCACGCGGCAGTTTGCGGAAGGCTGATCCGAGCGAAGCCGCGCAAGCGCTGACCGCATTGCTGATGGGCGGAATCCACAAGCAGCTGCTGCTGGGCGGGATAGACGACGTTGATCAGAATGTGGCGCGGGCCGAGGTCCACTGCGCGGTCGATCTGTTCCTGCGTGCTTATGCGCCAAGCCAGGATTAGGGTCAGCGAATGGCAGGCGCAGGAACATCATTCCGCGCGCATAGGGCATAGCCCCGCCCCTTCACGGTGCGCAGCAGCTTCGTGGCGAAGTCCCGATCCAGTTTCGCGCGCAGACGTGACATATGGACCTCCAGGCTGTTCGTGCCGGGATCGAAATCGAGCCGCCACACGGCGCTCAGCAGTTCGCTGCGGCTGATCGCCTGGCCGGGATGACGGGCAAGGTGGACAAGAAGCGCATATTCACGCGCCGGGAGCGGAATCAGGCGACCGCCGCGCGTCACGCTTCGGTCGACCAGACGGATTACAAGGTCGCCGAGCCGGAGTTCAGGCTGCGCTGCGTCCGCGAGGCGGATGATGCGGGCCACGGCTTCGGCCTCATGCATCCACGGCCCGACCACCTCATGCATCCCGCCTTCCAACGCGCGAGCGCGGGCATAGGGATCATCCTCGTCCTGCCAGAGGATCAGGGCATCGCCGGCCTGCACCAGAGGCGCGTGCCCCTGCCCCGCCCGGATGGCCAGGTTCACCCCGCGCGCCGCGAGAGCGCGCGCGACGGCGACGAAATCGGCGCCCCTTTCATGGCGTTCCAGTCGCCTGCCCATGTTTCGCCTTCATGTCTCGACCCGGATCATCCCACCGCCAGAAGGGCATCGGGGCAAGGCTTTTCCCGTCCGATCTGGACCAATCTCGATCGGCTGGCATGACGGATCAGCGGACTGGACGCCGAAGCGCCGCGCTCCAGATGGTCTCGCCGAGCCGCATCGTCGGTCAAGGCCGCACCGATCGCGCGCCACGCAGTGAGACGCATGGGATCGGCCGGATGGCGCAGCGCGAAGTCATGGGCGAGGTCGAGCGCGTCGCCGCTGCCGCTCCCCACCGCCAGTTCCAGCAGCAATTGGGCGCTTGCGACCGTCATGCACTGGTCGATGATGCCTCGCGCCGGATCGAAGCGATACTGCCGACGCCATCCCTGATCGGGCGCGCTGGCGAGGATGTTGAGGCTGACCGAAAGCGAAGCCGGGGGCAGTTGAGCGTGGATGTCGCGATTGGCCCGATAGAGCAGCATCCGGCCTTCTTCGAGGTGGCTGCGCTCGACAAAGCGGAGCGTAACCGGCTCGCCATCCGCGCCGGCCACATCGTCCTGCTCATATTCATAATAGTCCGATCCATAGCCGGGACCAAGATAGCCGACTGTCAGGAAATCGAAGCCATGATCATGGGGGACATGGTAGAGAAAGGCCGCTTGGCCGCTCATGCGGACGACATGATCCTGCGCGGCGGGCCAGAAGGCGGCGCGCAATACATAGCCATCGGTCGGCGGGTGCAGCAGGACGACCTGCGCCGAATAGGGATTGGTGCGGCGCTGGTCGGCGCATCGTGTCTTCAGTTCGGCAATCGCGTGATCGGCAAGGAAATCCCGATTGCGCGACAGGGCGCGCAGCATCGGCGCAGCGGCGGCCAGTCCCTCCTCGCAGGTCGGGTCGAAGGCAGTGCTTTCGCACCAATCGATCAGATCATCCAGGTTGATGACGGAGCCATCCTCCGGCGGATCGATCAGGCGGGGCATGGCGCGGCTCCGATCTGCGCCAGGGTGCGCGCGGCGAGCGCGCGGACCGGCGCATCCGGCTCATCCCGCGCCATCAGGCGCAGCGCAGATAGCGCGGCAGCGGTGTCAAGCGCCAGATATTCGCGCATGACCGCCCAGCGCTGCTCGGGCAGCGGCGCGTCTAGCGCGGCGGCGAAAGCAGGCACGGCGTCCCGGCGCTCCTGAAGCCGAAGCAGCGAAAGCAGCATGAGGGCGCGGGCATGGCTTTCGTCCGCCTGCGCGGTTGCAATCGGCGCGCCGCTCGCCCGATCATGGATGCGCGCGGCCACGGGGCCAGGCGGCGCGAGCTGCGCGCGCAGGAACGACAACGGTCTGTCCGAAGCATCCAGGCAGAGCGCCTCGCGGCGTTCGTCGAGCACGATAATCGCGCCGTCGCGCCAGCATCGTCGTCCAGCTGAGACCGCCCGGCCCTGCTCCAGTCGGTAGAGTTCGCCTTCAACATCGCCTGAGAGTCCGCGGCACAGCAACATGCGCCCGGAAAAATGGATACGGGCCGGCAGCGGCTCGCCGGGATCGATAATCGTGGCGGTGATCCAGATCCGTTCCGTGCGGGCAAGCACCAGATGGCGGGCCGCGCCCTTGCGGCTGGCGCGCATGGCGGGGAGATGGAGGAGGTTGGCAGCCATGCGGGCGACTTCGTCGGCAAGAAGGCGGTCGAACCAGCCGCTTTCCTCAATGAAGGGCCGTATGAGCGCGATGGCTTGCTCGAACGGCGCCTCGTCCGCCGCCGCGACAGCAGCCGCCAGCCGCGCCATCGTCACCTGACGATGACTGCGATGATGACGTCCATCAAGCTGATTTCAAGCACATCGCCATCCTCCAGGCCGAACAGGCTCGGTCCGCCGCTGAGATCGGCGATGTCGTCTATGGCGAGTTGAATCACGCGGTCGGTCATGGGCTTCCCTCCTGCTGCCGAGGGAAGGCTATGGCGGGTTGGTGAAAGCGGCCAATTAAAACAAGTTAATGACGCAGGTTGCTATTAACCATTTATTCGGGTGGGTTTCCTATCGTCCGGTTCGACCAGGAAGGTGGAACCGATGCCGTTCTTCAAGCGCAGCCGCAGCCCTCATGCCGAACAGGCGCACCGCGAGGCAGCACGCCCCCAGCGGCGGCTCCGCCTGTTGCTGGTGGACGAAAATCCGACCGCGCGCAGCGTAGTGGCGCGGCGCCTCTCGCACCTCAACTATGACGTGGTGTTGGCGGAAAATGGCTTCATGGCGCTCAACCTGCTGGTGACTAGGCCGGTGGATGTCGTGTTGATCGACATGGGGCTGACCTTGTTGTCGGCGGTCGGCACGATGCGGAAAATCCGGGCGGCCAATCTTGCGGGCAATGCCTGTTTCGTCATGATCGCTGGACGGCTGGACAGCCAATCCACGATCGAAGCGCTGGCGGCAGGTGCGGACGACCATATCGTCAAGCCCTTCGACTTCGACGTGCTCGACGCCCGGCTGCGGCATCTGTGCCAGCGGGCCGAGCAGATCGGTGCGCTCAGCCGGCATAATGCGGAACTCGACGCGCGGATTGCACGGCGGGCGGTGGAACTGGGCGAGACGCGCGAGGCGCTGCGCGAAATGCAGGTCGATCGGGCTAGGCTCGTCTCCTCGATCCAGGCGCTGCATGACGAGATCGAGCGGTTGCAGTCAGCCCAGGCTTAGAAACAACGTCAGGCCGTCGCCGGCATCTTCGGGCGGCGCGTCCGCCGCAACACGGCTGGCGTCGGCGCGTGCGCGGTCCAGGATAGCCCTGGGCACATCGACCGCATGGTAGACATGATCCGCCTCCCCCAGCAGTCGCGCGGCGCGCAGCGTCAGATCATCCGGGTCGGGCGACAAAAGGCGGATCGTCACCAATCTCCCGCCTTGCGGTCGCGCCTCATCGAGCCAGACTGGCAAGAGGTCGGCCGCATCCTCGCGCAGCGGGTCGAGCAGACTGCCCGGCGCGAGGCCAGCGTCGATGGCGCGGCGGCGATCGCCGGGATCGGGCCAGCGCGCCCGGATCGCGGCGCGCGCCTGCGCCAAGGCACTCGCCAGCGCGCCAAGTCGTGCGGGCAGCAGCGCTTCGATCCGCTGCCGAAGCGCTTTGGCAAGGCCAGCCGATGCGCCCCCCGTGCCGATAGCGATCAGCACCGGATCGCGATCGACGATCGCCGGCAGGGTGAAGTCGCACAGCGCCGGATTGTCGGTGGCGTTGACCAGCACCCCGCGCGCGCGCAGCCGCGCCGCGACCGCAGCGTCACCGTCCGACACGATGGCGATGCGGGCGTCAGCATCATCCTCCGCCACGATCCGCGCGTTAGCGCGCTCAAGCAGGCGGCGTTTCGCCTCCGCCGCCTCCCCTTCTCCGGTCAAGATGACGGGCTGCCCGTCCAGCCGCAGAAAGACGGGCAGGCTGTGCATCAGGCCGCGAGCCAGTCGGGGATGATGTCGCCGTCGATCAGCGCCCGAATCGGCGGGCGTTCGCGCACCACCGCCCATTTGTCGCCGGCCACCAGAACCTCGGGCGTCAGCGGGCGGCTGTTATAGGTGCCCGCCATCGTCGCGCCATAAGCGCCGGCGGTCATGAAGGCGACGAGATCGCCCGCCTGCACCACGTCCATGTCGCGGTGCATGGCGAAAGTATCGCCGGTTTCGCACACTGGACCGACGACATTGGCGGTGGCGCGCGCGCCTGTCGGGTGGACCGCGCGAATATCATGCCAGGCGTCGTAGAGGCTGGGGCGCATCAGGTCGTTCATCGCTGCGTCGACGATGACAAAGGGGGCCTGCGCGCCCTGCTTCACTCGCACGACGCGCGACAGCAAGGCGCCGGCATTGCCGACGATCACCCGGCCCGGCTCGAACATCAGGCGCACGTCCCACCCTTGCGTTACGCGCGTCACCATCGCGCCATAATCGGCGGGACTGGGGGGCAAGGGCTTGGACGGGTCATAGGGGACGCCGAGGCCGCCGCCCAGATCGGCGGTGCGGATCGCGTGGCCCTGCGCCCGCAGCGCCTCGATCAGCGCGCCGACCTTCACAAAGGCCGCCTCCAGCGGCGCGAGATCGGTGAGCTGGCTGCCGATATGGACAGCGACGCCCCGCACGTCGAGGCCGGGCAGCGCGCCGGCGGCCCCGTAGCTCTCGATCGCGCGGTCATAGGGGATGCCGAACTTGTTTTCCGACTTGCCGGTCGAAATCTTGGCATGGGTGCCAGCGTCGACATCGGGATTGATGCGATAGGCGACCGGCGCGCGCTTGCCCATGGACAGCGCGACTTCGGACAGCATTTCGGCCTCCGGCTCGCTTTCCAGATTGAACTGATAGATGTCGTGATCGAGCGCGAGCCGCATTTCGTCGGCGGTCTTGCCCACGCCGGAAAAGACGATCCGGTCGGCCGGGATGCCCGCCGCGATAGCCCGCAGTAATTCCCCGCCGGACACGACGTCCGCGCCCAGCCCGAGCTTCGCTAGCGTAGCGAGGACCGCTCCATTGGGGTTGGATTTCACCGCGAAGGCGATCAGCGGATCGACAAGCGCGGCCAAGCCGGCCCGGAACACGCCGACATGCCGTTCCAGCGTCGCAGTCGAATAGACATAGACCGGCGTGCCGACCGCCTCTGCAATGGCCTCAAGGGGCACCTGCTCCACCTGCATGGCGCCGTCGACATAGGTGAAATGGTCCAAGAAACTGTCCTGTTATTGCGGGTTCGCTTCGGGCGGCAGATCGAATTCATCGTCGTCGCGCTCGCGCGATTGGGTAAGTAGTTCGACGGCGCGCCCCGGCCTGGCCTGGATCGTGGGGTCGAGCAGCTGAGTCCCCGTCGGCGCCGTCGCCGCGCCGACCGGGACGGCGGGCAAGCGCTGCCCCTGGATGGGCTTAAGGGGCGGACGGCCGCCGCATCCCGCCAGTGTCAGTGCGACCAGAGCAAGACCGGCGAGGCTGCGCGTCTTCATGATCCGAGTTCCTTTCTGGCGTCGGCGATGCGCGTCCGCACCTGATCCGGGGCAGTGCCGCCATGGCTCGTGCGGCTTGCGACCGAGGCATCCACCGTCAGAACGGCATAGATGCGATCATCGATGCGCGGATCGATCGCCTTGAGCGTACCGATCGACAGCTTGTCGAGCGAGATGCCCGCCGCTTCGGCCGCCGCCACCGCGCGCCCGGTGATATGGTGCGCCTCGCGGAACGGGATGCCCCCTTCCCGTACCAGCCAGTCGGCAAGATCGGTCGCGGTGGAAAAGCCGCTCTCGGCAAGGCCGCGCATCCGGTCGGTGCGAAAGGTCACCGTTTCGACCATACCGGTCATCGCCGCGATGGACAGGCCGAGCAGATCATGCGCCTCGAACACCGGCGGCTTGTCGTCCTGCATGTCCTTGGAATAGGCAAGCGGCAGGCCTTTCATGGTGACGCAAAGGGCCGTCATGCAGCCCATGATCCGACCGGCATGGCCGCGCACCAGCTCCGCCGCGTCGGGGTTGCGCTTCTGCGGCATGATCGAACTGCCGGTCGAATAGGCGTCGGGCAGCTTGACGAAGCCGAAGGGCTGGCTCGCCCAGATGATGAACTCTTCCGCGAGGCGGGAGAGGTGGAGCGACGCCTGGGTCGCCGCCATCAGATAATCGAGCGCGAAGTCGCGGTCGCTGACGCTGTCGAGGCTGTTGTCGGTGGGCTTGACGAAGCCGAGCGCCGTCGCCGTTGCGTGGCGATCAATCGGGAAGCCGGTGCCGGCCAGCGCCGCCGCGCCCAGCGGACATTCGTTGAGCCGCGCGCGCGCATCGGCGAAGCGGCTGCGGTCGCGCCGCACCATCTCATAATAGGCCATCAGATGATGGCCGAGCGTCACCGGCTGCGCTGACTGAAGATGGGTGAAGCCGGGCATCACCGCATCGACATGCGCCTCCGCCCGATCCACCAGCGCGCGCTGGAGACCGGCAAGCCCTGCGTCCACCTCGTCGATGGCGTCGCGCACCCAGAGGCGAAAGTCGGTCGCCACCTGATCGTTGCGGCTGCGCGCCGTGTGAAGGCGGCCGGCGGCGGGGCCGATCAGATCGGCCAGCCGCGATTCCGTGACCATATGGATGTCTTCCAGGTCGAGATCGACCGGCACGCCATTGGCCTCATAATCGCGCTCGATCCGCTCCAGTCCGGCGCTGATCGCGTCGGCGTCGGTCTGCGACACGATGCCCTGCTTGCCCAGCATGGCAATGTGCGCCTGCGACCCGGCGATATCCTGTTTCCACAGACGCTTGTCGAAGGGGATGGAGGCATTTATCTCGCGCATGATCGATGCCGGGCCGGCCGCGAACCGGCCACCCCACATGCTGTTGGAGCCTGAACCCATGGTCTCGTCGTCCCGCGCGCTAATGATGCTGCTCCTGCTTGGCCCTATGGCGGCCTGCGATAGGCAATCGCAGCCTAAGGAGCAAGCCAATGCGAGCGCCAGCGGCGAGGCGCCGGCCGGGTCAGGCGAGGTCACGGGCGGCGGGTCGAAGGACAGCGCGTTCAGCTATCGGCTGGACCGCAGCAAGGCCGGCACGCCAGCCCCGGATTTCGCCTTCCTCGATCCCGATGGCGGGCACAAGACGCTGCAGGATTTCGCTGGGCGGCCGCTGCTGGTCAACCTCTGGGCGACCTGGTGCACCCCCTGCGTCGCGGAAATGCCGACGCTCGACCGGGTGGCTGCCGCCTACGGCCCCAAGGGGCTGGCGGTGCTCACCATCTCGCAGGACAATCAGGGGATGAAGGTCGTAAAGCCCTTCTTCGAAAAGCATAAATTGCCGCACCTCAAAGGCTGGGCCGATCCCGAAAACCAGTTCGGGTTCGATTATGCGACCGGGCTGCTGCCGACCAGCGTGCTGTATGATGCGCAAGGTAAGGAGATGGTGCGGGTGATCGGCGCCATGGATTGGGAAAGTGCAGAAGCAAAGGCGCTCATCCAGGCGGCTATGGCGCGCTGAGATATTTTCTGGAAACACAGTAGCAATAGTCTGAGATATGAGGCCAATCGGTTTTTTGTGCGTTGCAGTAGAGGTTTGCTGCACCTGCTTCGTTCGCCCCTTTGTCATGATAATGCAAAGAAGGGGGCAGCTATGACGCGACTTTCGGCACTGAAGCTTTCACTCGTTCTGGCGTCGTCCTGGTCGGCGTGCGCGATGGCGCAGGAACCCCAGGTCGCGCAGGAGCCTCAAAGCGACGACGGCGCAGCGATCATCGTCACCGGCACCCGCGCGGTCGGGATGCAGGCGGCGGAGGCCGCCGCGCCTGTTCAAGTGCTCAGCCAAGAAGCGATCAGCCATGTCGGCCAGCCCAACCTCAATCAGGTTCTGACCCAAATCGTCCCCAGCTTCACGGCGCAGACACAGGGCACGGACCTCTCCAGCTTCTCGCTCTCAGCCCGTTTGCGTGGCCTGTCACCCAATCACACATTGGTTTTGGTGAACGGTAAGCGCCGTCATGGCAATGGCATCCTTCAGGTGATTTCCGGCGCATTCCAAGGCTCGGCAGCGCCCAGCATAGACCTGATCCCGCCCGATTCGGTTGAGCGTGTAGAGGTGCTGCAGGAAGGCGCGGCTGCCGTTTACGGCACCGACGCGATCGCTGGGGTGCTCAACTTCATTCTGAAGGATGACAGCGAGGGCGGCAGCCTGAAACTCACGGGCGGTCAATATTATGACAGCGAAGGTGAGCTTTTCTCCGCGTCGGGCAATGTCGGCTTCAAGCTCGGCGAAGATGGCTTCTTCAACCTCACCCTGTTCCATCGCCGCCAGGATTACACCACTATCGGCACAGGTCAGGTGCAGATCACCCGAGAGGACGGATCGCTTCAGCCCAATACCCCAGCACAGTGGGCTAACCTGGCTGGCGACGCCCTGTCCGGCATCAATGGCGGTCAGCCCAAGTCGACACTGAACGTCGGCTTCTACAATATGGGCTATGACTTCGGCGGGATCGAGCTTTACAGCTTCGGCGACTATGCCCGCCGCGAAGGCTGGGCGAAGCAGGGATATCGGCATCCCAAGCGCATCTGCTACGAATATACCAATGTTGGCGGGGTCATCACGCAGGTAAACGCCGGGGGCGGCATCAACCCTACGCCCTATAACACCAACATGTGCTACGGTGACACCGGGACATGGGGGATGGTGCCGCTTCAGCACGTCATCGAGGACGAATACAGCTTCACCCTGGGTGTAAAGGGCGACTTCGCTGATGGCTGGAACTACGACATCAGCGGCACTTATGGCTATCAGAAGGATGAAATCTGGACCGAGCGGTCTGCGCATCGCGAAGTCTGGCAGGAAAGCTATGCCGCTTCGCTGCGCGGCTTTGGCACGCCCAATACGCCCGACAAGGCTTATGACGGCGGTTTCCGTCTGAGCCAGACAACCATCACCTCCGATATCCGTAAGGAGTTTGATATCGGCATGGCCGAGCCGCTCACCTTCGCGTTCGGCGGCGAATATCGCAAGGACATGTATGAGATTGTCCAGGGCGATTTCTATTCGACTTACAAGACCGGGGTTCAGTCCTTTCCCGGCTACAAGGCCACAGACGCCGGGCGCTACACCCGCAGTTCCATATGTGGACGGCTCCCTCTTGCAAGGGCTGAACGGAAAATTTGATCG
>ERZ1292632.1018-Hain-H43-01um-R2-1018-length-29433-cov-6_pt3 | contig 17465 bp, 19 predicted proteins | sample MGYA00564407_ERZ1292632 | MGnify/ENA primary metagenome ERZ1292632 (study PRJEB36523, sample SAMEA6512637) | groundwater metagenome | collected 2019-01-08 | study: AquaDiva: Metagenomics assemblies of 32 groundwater samples | reverse complement strand
TAAAATCATGTGGGGTTACTATATTACTAAGATAGATTAATTATAATAACTAGACTGTTACAGATAACTAAACAAATAATTAATTAATTTAATTCTTACTGAATGTTTTGAATATTCCTATAATTACACTTATCAAAGTTGTTGCTACTACAATCCATCCAAATATTGCTAATATTGTATGGGGTATCCATCTTATTGCCAAAACACCGTCAATCATCCCAAAAGCAACTGCCAAAGAAACCAAAACTCCTGTCAGCCAGGCAACAAAGTTCAGAAGTTTGCTTAATATCCTCTTTGTCATTTTACATTCTCTCCAAAGTTTCAATTCCAAGCAAATAAAGGGAATTTTTTAAAATTTGCTTAAATGAAATCACTAAATCAACACGAAAAGATTCTCTCTCAGAATTTATTACAGGACAGGCATGATAAAATTCATTAAATACCCGGGATAATTGGTAGGAGTAATTTGCAATTACAGACGGATTTAAATCCTTAAAAGATTTCAGGACAATTTCCTTAAATTCTGATAATTTTTTTACAAGAGATATTTCTTTTTCTTCAAGCTCCTCTAAAGAATAATTTTTCTCAACTTTTTTTAATTTTTTAAGTATGCTTGAAGCTCTTGCATAGCTGTATAATATATAAGAGCCTGTATCTCCCTCAAAATCTATTGATTCTTTTGGGTTGAATACCCTGTCTTTCTTTATATCCACTTTAAGAAGAATATATTTTATTGCAGCGAGAGCAATTTTAAGACTTTTCTCTTCAAGTTGTTTTTTTGATAATTTCCCTCTGGATTCAAGTTCTTTTTTTACTAATTTTTGAACTTCTTCAATTAAATCGTCTGCATCAACAACTGTTCCCTCCCGTGATTTCATTCTTCCTTCAGGAAGATTAATCATTCCATAGGATAAATGCTTGAGTCCTTCAAAATTATATCCTAATTTCTTCAATATTGCAAATAAAACCTTAAAATGATAATCCTGTTCATTCCCAACAACATAAATTGATTTGTCCAATTTATATTTTTCATATTTTAATTTTGCCAAATATAAATCCTGAGTCATATATATAGAAGTCCCATCTGCTCTCAAAAGAACTTTTTCACCAAATCCTTCTTTTCCCAAATCTGCAACTACTGCACCATCATTTTTTTTAATAAAAATTTTATCTTTCAATCCCTTTTCAACTATTTCCCTTCCATTCTTGTAAATATCACTCTCAAAAAATTCCGTGTCGTGTTTTATTCCAAATTTGGAATATGTTTCTTTAAATCCATCCAATGCCCATTTATTCATTGTTTTCCAAAGTTGCAGTGTTTCTTTATCCCCACTCTCCCATTTCTGAAGAAGCCTGTGTGATTCTAATTCCATTTTTTCATTTTCTTTTTCTTTTTGATTAAATAAAACATAAAAATCCCCAACAAAATGGTCAGATTTCTTTTTTGCTGTTTTTGGTGTTCTTTTTCTTCCATAAAATTTGTAAGCTGCCATTGATTTGCAGATGTGAATTCCCCTGTCGTTGTTAAGATTAGCTCGAATTACTTTTTCTCCATTAAATTCAGATATTCTTGAAATGCTTTCTCCTATAGTCATATTTATCAAATGCCCTACATGGAGTGGCTTGTTAGTATTAGGCGAGGGAAATTCCACCATTGTTTTTTTCCCTGTTATATTTAATTTTCCGTATTCGTTTCCAAGAGATTTTACTTCTTCTATTAATTTCAAAGCTATTGCTTTTCTGTTAAGGAAGAAATTTATGTAAGGTCCATTAGTTTGTATATCTTCTAATTCATCTGGGAAATCTTCAATTTCCCCTCTTATATTAAGAGCTATTTCGTCTGGAGACTGCTTTAATTTAGCTGCTAGAAAGAAACACGGAAAAGCAAAATCTCCCATCTCCTGCGAAGGAGGAATTTCTATAAATTTCTCCACTTCTTCCTTTTTGAGGGAAATTCCTTCTTTTTTAAGCGCCTTAGCAAGAAGATTTGAAATCACATCTTTCATATGGATTCCTCATTCAATTTATTTGGAAGACAAATAAATACAAATTTTATATTTGCTTTCATTATATAATTAAATAGAAAACATTAATAAATGTTATTCTCCAGTTTTTTATATACAAAAAGGGAATTTGACAATGAAAAAAAATAAGAAAATTAAAGAGAAAAAAATTAAAAAGTTTAAAAAAATATTCAATAAAAAAAGACTTGTCATTTTAGGCATAATTATATTGGTTATTATTGGATTTTTTATTATAATAAAAGACAAAAAACCTGAAATAAACGATAATGCTGGAGCACAAGTTCAAATATATCCTCTAACTAATGAGCAAAAAAACATAGTTAGTCAAACTATCTTATCAAGTGAATTTATAAAAGATCTTCCAGATAACGGGGCAATAGCTCTCCAATTTTATGACTTTGTGGATGGACAGAGAAGATGGCAAGGTGGCCCTCTAATTGGTAAAGATGGTTTTTTGAGTGAAGGGCAACCAGATATTATTTTGATAATGCATTCAAAATATATATCTCAATTAGACGGAACAAATTTGTGCGATATAATCAAATCTGCACAAACTAACGGAGATTTAGGGATGGAAACTACTGAAAGTGAAGTAAGATTATTGCTCAAATATTCCGGGATGATAAAATACAGAGATTGTTTTGGCTTCTAATATTAAGATTTATATACCCTAAATTATTCTCCAAAATATGGCAGAAATAAAAGCTAACAAGGATAATCTTGAAAAAGCACTTGGAAACAAAGATGAGAAAGTGGAAAAGAAAGCTCCCGAGATGCCAAGAGAAATGGAAATTGGATTTCATCAGGGTGCTTTAAATACTCTTATTAACGAAAGGAATGAAATGATAAAAATGATTCAGCAAATTGAAGCTGTAATGCAGGCTCATATAAAGAGGCTTGAGGAATTGGGTGTTAAGATTAGAACGAATTCTGAGAAACAATAAAGATATTTCTATTGGAATAAATTAGCTGTAACAGTAAGGTTGTTATTAATCAATCTTAGTAATATAGTCACAATATATGATTTTACTATGATAACTATATTTTATAGAATTAATTATAGGAGAAAGTTTAATTATTGCCTAAGCCCTAAACATTGTTAGATTATTAATCAACATTGTAAATATACAACCCAATTAGAATAGCTGTGACAGATAACTATATCCTATCCAAAACACTATAATTAATCCTCAGAAACAATTATAAATAATTAATCTTTATTGATAAATATGGATAATCAAAAACGATTTGAACTTATAAAAAGAAACACAGAAGAAGTCATGACAGATGAAGATTTGAAAGCTCTTCTTGACAGCGGAATAAAAATAAAACATTATATTGGATTTGAGATTTCTGGGAAAATACATTTAGGAACAGGATTGATGACAATGCTCAAGGTAAAAGATTTTATGGATGCTGGAATTGATTGTTCTATATTTTTGGCAGACTGGCACACTTGGATAAATGACAAGCTTGGCGGAGATAGGGATACAATAAAAAGAGTTGCTGTAGAATATTTCAAGGAGGGAATGGAAGCAAGCTTGAAATGTGTTGGGGGGGATCCTAAAAAATTAAAATTTGTTTTGGGTAGTGATTTGTATCATAATAATGATAATTATTGGGTAACTATGGTTGATATAAGCAAGAATATAACTCTTGCGAGAATGATGCGAAGTATAACTATTATGGGAAGAAAAGAAGGTGAATCGGTGGACTTTGCAAAATTAATATATCCTCCAATGCAGGTTGCAGATATTTTTTCTCAGGGAATAAATTTGCCTCATGCCGGGTTAGATCAAAGAAAAGCACAAGTTATTGCAAGAGAAGTTGCATTGAAATTAAGAGAGAATGCATTATTAGACAAAGAAGGAAAAAAAATGAAACCTGTAGCTGTTCATCATCATTTAATATTGGGATTAGGAAAACCTCCAGTATGGCCTGCTCCAAAAGAACAGTTGCAAGATTTGTGGGCTAGTTTGAAGATGAGCAAGTCAAAACCAGACAGTTGTGTGTTTATACATGATTCTCCTGAAGAAATAAAAAGAAAAATAAACCAGGCATTCTGTTACGAAGGAGAAATAGAATTCAATCCAATTCTTGATTGGGTAAAATATTTAATTTTCCGGGATGATAAATGCAAATTAGAAATTAAGAGAGATAAAAAATTTGGCGGAAATAAAATATATACTTCTTATAGTTCATTAGAAAAAGATTTTGCTGATAAGAAACTTCATCCAATGGATTTGAAGAGTTCTGTTGCAGAAGCATTGATTAAACTTTTGGAACCAGCGAGAAAGCATTTTGAAAAGCCAAAAGTGAAGAAGATGCTTGAAGAATTGGATATTATACTTAAAAAAGATAAAACACATTAAATGCAACAAAAAAATTGGTGTGTTTATATTTTAGAATGTCTTGATGGTTCTTATTATACTGGAATTACAAATAATATTGAAAAAAGAATGAATGCTCACAAATCTGGAAAAGGAAGCAAGTATATTAAAGCAAAAGGTTTTGGTCATCTTATATGCTCAAGGAATTATAAAAATAAATCTAAAGCACTCAAGGCTGAATATAATATAAAACAGTTGTCTAAGAATGAAAAATTAAATTTCTTTAATTAAATTTACAAAAAGAACTACATCTATAATCAGCTTTTCTTCCGAAAAGTCCTCTTTTATGAGGAAAATTCTTACATATTTGTGGCTTTACAGAATTCTCTAATTTGCATGAGCATATTCCTTTGTCAAGAGTCATAAAAATGCAATAGCCATTTACTTTCTTTAATTGATTCTTCCCTTCAATAAAATCTTTATATCCTGCTTCTTTTATCTTCTCTATATCTTCTTTTGGCAAATTAACTATAAAACCACAGCACTTTCCACATCTCAAACATTTGAATTTTCTCTTAGCTAAAATATATCCACGAATAAATATAAAATAAATAAAAAGTATAGCTAGAATAATATCAATTATTGCAAGAAGTTTCATTATATATTGAGGGGATTCTTTTCGTTAATCACCTCCCTTTCTATATATTTATTATAATTTGAAGAAAGATCATTATAATCTTTAATGTGTTTTTGACTTGGATTTTTCATTTTTGAATAGGCAGCAAGATATTCAGTAAATTTCTCTTTAACAAAATCTTTTGGCTTGCTTTCACTCATTGCTTTCAGTAAATTTATCTTTTTTTCTAACATCTTAACTTTCAAAATATGCGGGTGAAAAGATAAACTTTTCGAGTCGCACATCTCTACGAAATATGCGGGTGAAAGGGTTCGGACCTTCGCAGGCACTAAGCCACTGGATCTTAAGTCCAGCCCGTTTGACCACTCCGGCACACCCGCCTATGGAAAAAGAATTCAAGAATTAGTTATAAATCTTACTGATTTGTTAAGTTCAAGTTCTCAGAAAAAATGTAGTTATCTTGCAAACCAGCAATATTGTTCAACTATTAACTAACATTAGTAATATTATAACAACCTACGATTTTACAGAGATAATTAGACACAGAAAGTAAGTTGCATTGTTTATTTAATATAAAAACAATATTTATAAACAATAATTCCATAGTATAAACATAAATAAGAGAGTGTGAAAAGGAAATATAAAATTTCCATTCAAACACTAAAGTATTTGAAAGGAGGTGAAGAATGGTTAAATCAAAAAAAGTGGTTAATGTAAAAAAAGTTGAAAGCTTAAATAAAATTCCTGTAGGAGTGCAAATAATTTCTGTCCTATATTATATAAGTGCAGTTTTGAGTGTTATTTTTGGATTGCTTCTTATAATAGGTGCAAATGCACTGGTTTCTTTTCTAGTTTCCTCTGCTCCTGAATTAGCATCAATTATAACTGGTGGAGTACTTATAGGGATTGGAATAATCTTTATAGGAATAGGAGTTCTCGGTTTCTTTGTAGGAAGAGGCTTGTGGAAATTAAAAGCATGGGCAAGAATTTTTGCTATAATCTTTGCAATATTGGGAGTAGCAGCTGCAATCTATTCTATGATTAAAAATTTCGGTGTTGGGGATATAATAAAAGTTGTAGTTCATGGTGTTATCGGATGTTATTTAATTCTCAATAAAGAAGCTATCGGCGCTTTCAAATAAACTTTTATTTTTTATTTTTATCTTTTAATATATCTTTAATAGTTTTACTCGAATAATTTGGAAACAGACAAACCTTTCTGAGCCCTGTATATTGCTTCTGCAAATGTTGAGGTCATATCAATAACTTCAATATCTCCCCTGTTCTTTTTTGAATCATAATGAGTATTGCTTGTTATAAAAACATCAAAAGTATCGAGAATTTCTTTAGTTCCTTTTGTAAATAATGCATGAGTTGTATAAGCTAATAATTTTTTTGCTCCGTTTGCTTTTAATAATCTTGCTGACCATAAAAGAGTGTCCCCAGAATCACAAATATCATCTACAATTATAATATTTTTACCATTTACATCTCCATTTAAAAACATATCTTCTATGCTTCCCGGTTTATCCCTTAACTTAATTGTCATTGCAAGAGAATAATTGTCTGAACTATAATGTTTTTCTGTTTTGACCAGCCTTTTTTTTAAAGCATCTGCTCTTCCCACCCCCCCTTTATCTGGGGAGATAACTGCCAGGTTTTCCAAATCAGAATTATGATTTTCTCTTAAATGTTTCACCAGCTGAGGAAAACTATGAAGATTATCTAATGGAATATGATAAGCATTTTCTATTTCCGGTGAATGCAAATCCATTGTTATTATTCTTTTTAATCCAGGAGAAATAGCATCTGCAATTGCCCTCGTTGATATAGGAACTCTGGATTTGTCTTTTCTATCCTGTCTTTGATATCTAATATAAGGCAAAACATAAATTAAATCATTTACATCTGCACTTCTGCATAAGTCTTTAGTTAAAATTAATTCAGCGAGCCAGTCATTTGGGCGCTTGTTTGATGATTGAATCAGATAAACATCTTTTTTTCTTATATTCTCTGGAACATAAGGCAAATTTTCTTTATCTCTGAAATGAGTCATTTCCAGTTTACATAAATGAATTTCCTCCTCTCTTGTTTTATATATATAATCCTGAATTTTCTTTGCAAAATCCCAGGCAGGAGTTTTTGGATCTGCAAGCAGCACGACATCTTCCATAATAAAAAAAATAGAAATCCATTTATATTAATTATTATATTGTAATATATGCGAAATAAGAAATATAAGATTTTACTTGGAATTTTAATTCTTGTGTTTATTTCTATAAATTACACTTCTTTGAATAGTTTCCTTATAAAAAATCTTTCAAATGAGGAGATTATTAAAGTTGAAAGAGTAATTGACGGGGACACTGTTGTTGTAAATGGGAGTTCTTTTAGACTCTTGGGAATAAATACTCCAGAAAGAGGAGAATATCTTTATGCAGAATCTAAAGAATACCTTGAAGAAAATGTAATGAATATAAGTTTGACTGCAGAAAAAAAAGGCAAGGATAGATATGGCAGAGAACTTGTTTATTTATATGATGGGAATAAAAATATTAATAAAGAGATAATAAAAGAGGGTTATGCTAATTATTATTTCCCGTCCGGAAAAGATAAGCATTATAATGAATTTGTTAAAGCTTGGGAAGAGTGTTTAAATGAAAATAAAAATCTGTGTGAAAAATCCTTGAATAAATGCTCTTCATGCATTGAACTTTATGATTGGAATTTTGAAAAGCAGAGAGTTGTTTTTTATAACAAATGTAATTTTGATTGCTCTTTTAATAAATGGACAATAAAAGACGAGGGAAGAAAGAAATTTGTTTTTAGTAATTTTACTCTCAAAAGTCTTGAATTTATAAGCATAATTGTTGGAAATGAAACAAATACAGAAGAAAAATTGTACTGGACAGATGAGACTTATGTCTGGACTTATACAGGGGATAGTTTGTTCTTGAGAGATTCAGATGGGAAATTAGTTTTATGGAGAAGCGAGGGGTATTGAAAGTAAGCAATAACAAATGATAGAGATTATAACACAATAATCCTTTTAAAGAACTTGGGTGTTTATTTTTTATGGGTTTGGAAAATAGTGTTGGTGGATTTAATTCTTTTAAAAAATTTACAAAAAAAATGAGGTCTTATAGTTTGGTTGCTGGATTGGGGCTTGCTACATATGCCAGTTTCTCTTGTGAAGAACTAGGTTGTGATGGTATGGGAACTCTTTCTCTTGAAAATGCAAGCCATAATACTGTGCAAAGAATCATGATTAATGGTGTTAACTATGGCACAATTGATGATGGAGAAACGAAAAAGATTAAGTTAACTCCCGGAACTTATGCATGGCAATTGGTGGGAATTAGCGGTGGAACTGGTTGTAGTGCTGCTGTGGTTACAATTGTTGAATGCAAAACTTCTTCATTTAAATGTGATGAATAAGTAATTATAAAAAATAGAGATTATCTTTCATAAAGTTGTTAAGAAAGTTTTTGAAGAGGGTGGGGCTGTTAAGGAAAAAAATTAAAATTGCATTTTGCAAAGACTATTGATTTTAAGTAACAACAAAAAACATTTCATTTAGGACAACAATCTTTAAAATAGAAAATATCATCCTAAGGCAATGATAAAAGGGGTTGGGTGGGCTAAAGGGTTGTTAGTTTTGAGTCTTATTTTTTTAATTGCAGTTTTTGGTTTGGGGGGGATTGGTGCTGTTCCTGTGATTAATGTTATTGATGGAACAGAAATAGGACCAGTAAAAACAGACATAATTAATATAAGTGTATCTGAATCAAACTCTAATTTAAGTTTAATATCTTCACAATATGCTTTTAGCTCGGATAATATCTGTGATTCTTTAGATATTTATTCTAATCCTTTTACAAATCTTATTGAGTTCTCAATTGCAGGAAACCATGTAGATTGGTTATGCATTAAAGTAGAAAATAATGCAAGCGATATCAATTATTCATTAGTTGGAAAATTAAACACAGATAATACAATACCAACTCTAACTTCCATACAAATAAATGGAGGATATGGAAGCACAAATAAGATATCTCCAAAGAATCTTGATGGAAAATATGATAATGTTAGAATTATAATGAATGCAAGTGAAACTGTTAATTGGGGAAGAACAAGAATATATAATTCAACAGCTCAAGAAGTAAAATATTTCAATGGACCTTCTGGGGTTAATTCAAATATAGAAGTATGGGACGGAAATTACACTCCCAGTGGAACAGGATATGTTCCAGATGGAACTTATGATATCTATACAAATTTAACTGATGGAGCAGGTAATTCAAATAATATTCTTATTGGTTCAGTAGTTGTTGATAATACAAAACCAAATGCAACCATAAATGCAGGCACTTTCACCACATGGAGTGGAAATTTATTTAGATATATTACATTAATTTATAATGAAGTAATGGATACTTCTTATACACCTTTTATTAATTTTATAAATAATACCGGTGCAATCACTTTTGTGGGTGTGTGGACTACAAATCAACAATGGACAGGAAATTTCTCTGTTACAGATGCGGACGAAGAAACAAATAATGTAAGTGTTTCAAGTTCTTTAGCGAGGGATATTGTTGGAAACACCGAGGGAACTTCTGTTTCAAATTCTTTCAATATAGATACAAAAGCACCTGCAATCTCTAATTTAGATAATTCAACAACAGATATTGAAATAAATAATGATAATGATGTTACTATATCTGCAATGATAGTTGAGGGGACATCTAATCCAATTAGTGTCTGGCTCGAAGGAAACTGGACAGGAAATCCTGTAAATTATACTCCTACAAAAACAGGCAATAATTATGCTTACCCTGTTAATAAAACTCAATTAACTAATCAGGAATATGTTGGCTGGAAATATTATGCAAGAGACAATCTTGGAAATATAATAAATAGTTCTGCTTATAGTTTCAAAGTTGAAAACAGAGCTCCATTATTTAATTCGACTATTGGAAATTTATCTTGGATTGAAGATGGGGGTTTAAAGACAATTAATTTATCATCTTATTTTTATGATTTGGATAAAGATAGTCTAAATTATACTGCAACAATTGTTTCTATTCCAGGACCAACATCAGACCCAAATCCTCTAGGAGGAATAACTGTAAATATAAATAATGCTACAGGCATTGCAACTATCTCTTCAACAAGTAATTGGAATGGGCAAGGAACAATTATATTCAAGGCATTGGATTTTGTAGGAGCAAATGCACCCAGCAATACAGTTCAGATTACTGTGCTTGCAGATGATAATGAAGCTCCAACTCTTACAAGCAATGTAAGTCCTGTTAATTTTAGTGAGGATACAACTCTTAATCTTCAACTATCCTGTAATCCTAATGATCCTGCACAAGTATGCTTAAATTATAGATATGACCCATTGTATATAGATTATAATTCTAATTTAATTGTATCTGTCAATCCATCAACAGGACAGGTTAGTTTAGGCACAAAATTAGATTGGTATGGAATAACTTATGTAGAATTCCTTGCTGATGACAATGGAATTCCTTTGCAAAAAGGCTCTCTTGTATTAAAAGTAAATGTAACTCCTGTTAATGATAATCCTATTTTAGATGCCCCTGATATAAATATGATAGAAAATAATCCTGATTCAACCTCTATACCCCTTTTATCCTATACAACAGATGTTGATAATCTTGTTCCAAGTGAAATGAGCTGGAAATTAGTGAGCCAGTCAAATACTACATTAATAAATTGCAGTTTGAGTACCAGTGTAATTAGCTGCGGGGCTCCTGCTTTTAATAAATATGGTATTTCGGATTTAATAGTGAGTGTAATTGACGGAAGCGGGGGATTTGATAGCCAAAAGATAACAATAAATGTAAAGCAAGACCATGCTCCTGTTATAACTTTATATTCTCCAACATATAATCCGCTAATTAAAACAAATACATCACAGGCATTTAAAATAATTGCAAGTGATACTGATAACTTAACTGCATTAAATTATGTTTGGAGAGTAAATGGGGATGTTAAGCAAAACAGTACAGATAATAATTTTGTGCATACTCCAACCAGCGAAGGCAATTTTATAATAAATGTTGAGGTGACTGATGATGCTCCAAATACAGTAACTCGTCAATGGACTCTCACAGCAAGCGATTATCCTATTGCAACAGAATTCAGCGGAGATGATACAACAAATTTGTCTGGGATGAGTGATTTTAGCAATGTAAATTTAATTTTAGAAAACCAATACGGGAAAATACAATTTTTATCTCCTGTTAATTTGAATAATGCCTGGGATTTAAATAATAATGTGGAAATTGCAAACGGGATTGTTGCAATAAATTCACAGATATATTCTTCTTTAAACAAACCAGCAAAGATTACACTTTATGGACTAACTTATAATTCAATACCAAAAATATATTATACAAATAGTTTTACAACAACTTCTTCTGCAATTACACAGGAATGTTCTTCTGCACAATGCACAATGATTAACTATACTTCCTTCTCAACAACTAACGGGGAGGTTACATTTAATGTATCTGGATTTAGCTCTTTCCTAATAAAAGGAAGTGGAATGATTTATGATTTAAATAAATTGGATATTAATGATTGTAAAAATGGGATTCAGGGAAATTTAACATTAGATATTGGAAGCCCAGATGAAGATGAATCCTTTGGACCTGGAGAAGAAATAAAAATAAAGGTAGAGGTTAACAATGAAAATGATGCTGACAAAAAAGTTTTGGTAAAAGGAATTCTATTTAATATCGATGAGGATAATGAAGAAGAAAAAGAAGAGAGTGATTCTCAAAAAATAGATGCGGACGACTCTGCTGATTTTGAATTTTCAATAATTGTCCCAAATGATTTCAATGAAGAGGATAGTTATTTCTTATTCTTAAAAGCTTATCAAAAAGGAAATGAGGAATTACAATGCAATTATGAAATTATAGATTTATCCTTGGAAAGAGAAGAACACAAAATTGTTATTGAAGATGTAATAATTAACCCCCAAATTAGTTATCCAAATGGGAAAGCAAGCATGGATATTAAAGTCAAGAATGTAGGAAGTTCAGAAGAAAAAGGGGCTTATATAAAAATCACAAACTCCCAATTAAAAATCTCAGGGATGAGTGAATCTTTTGATTTAGAAGAGTATGGAGAAGATGACGAGGCAATTATAACCAAAGACTTTTTGATTCCATATGGGACTGTTGATGGAGAATATCCTTTTAAAGTTGAAGTATTTTTTAAGGGAGGAAGCAATTATACAACAGAGATTATTAGTGTCATGAATAATTCTTATATTCCACCGCAATCAGAAAGTCCAATTTATTTATCTGCAAACATAAAAAGTTCAGCAAACCCTATAATTGCTTCACCAACATATCCAGCCATTTTAACTGCACCTTCAACTGGGAATGTTGCATATGCAAAAAGTTCAAAAGAAAAAACTGCAGAGGGAGTAGTGGAAGTAAGTTTAAGTTCTGAAGAAGAACAAGTTTATGCAGAACCAAAAGCAGCAATCAGCGCAAAAAATAATTATCTGTATATTGCAATTGGACTTCTTGCAGGGATTATTATATTTGTATTTCTAATAACTATCTTATTGAAAAAGAGATAAAATATTCTCAGGCAACATAATAAAAAAAGATTATGCTGGAAGAGATAAAAATATATAGTTAAAAGATTATTATTCTATATGGATGATGAAGAGATGGATAATATTAATCCTGCATTAAGCTTTACTCCGGACAGAAGAAGACTTGAACATAAACTAGTTAAAGAAATGCGAAAAGCAGTAAATAAATTAGATGTTCCAGAAGAAGAGAAGAAAATTGTAAATAATATGTGGTTGGACTATCTAATTGAGTATGAACACTTATATACTCAATATCAAAGAGAGAAAACCATTGCAATATACAGAGCACTCTCAATGTCAAACTAAAATTTGAATTTTGTTGGCTAGAATAATCTTTGGCAGTTATCTGTAACAGTTTTTAGTATTATAATTATTATAGTAAAATCTTGAGTTATCTATAGCAATCTGGGGGAATTAAATTATCCTAAGCCATTAACATTGTTCTACTATTAATCAACCTTGATATACTATTAATTGATATGATTTTAGCGGATAACTATATTCATCTCAAAAACTTTATAAATCATCATTAACCTATTTTACAGTAGACTAGGTTGGCGGGTTAGCCCTCCGCTGTTTGCAAACGGGCTTCATGGCAAACTACGAGTAGAACGTGATAAGCGCGTTAAAGAATCTTTGTTCCGACGTTGACGCTTTGTCTGTTTTGATTTCGTGGATGCGAAATGGGTCAGGCCTTGATCGGAGCAGCCCTAAACACCTATTGGAATGCTTAGCAGGTTGCAGAGCCGAGAAAGAATGAAGGCTAATTCTTTAATTATCTTTGAGCAATTTACTCGGTCTACACTGAATTATTATTAAATTGTTACTAAGTTCAGAAATAAATTATTTTATTATTCCTTTTAAATAAGGCATATTTAATTCAATAAATTCTATAATTTCTTTTTTATAATGGGTGTTTAAAGAAATTGCTTGATAATTTGATTTCTTATGCAAAATCACCCAACCTGCTTTAACAAGTTCTTTTATTATTAAATCTAAATTATTAAATCGTTTAAAATGTTCTAATCTATCATAACAGGCATTCCAATTATCTTTACGAGTTAATTTAAACATCACTTGGGCTTTTTCTAAATCTGAAGCCATAAAATATATTATTTCTCTATATATTTAAATGTTGCTATCTTTGACACTTATTATAGAGTTATGGAAACATTTATAAATTACAGAATATCAAAGATATTATGAAAATAAAAGAAAACAAATCATTTTTCCTTATGCAATTTGGAGATACTCCTCAATTGAGAGTTTTAGACTTTTTAATTGATAATCATTTTTTTGATTATCCTGTAACTGAAATTGCAAAAGAAAGTAATGTGAGTTATAATTCTCTTAAAGTATTCTTGAACAATTTTATTGAATCTGGAATCTTGATGAGAACAAGAAAAATTGGAAAATCTGATTATTATAAACTTAATATTGAAAATGCTTTTGTTAAAAATCTGATTAAACTTGACTGGATGCTTACCAAATCGAATGTTTTAGAAGAAGAGCCGAAGAATATATTGAAAGTTAAAACTCCTTGCTAAAACAATTTTATATCAATTCTTCCTCAAAAGAAAAGATTATTAAATTACTTTACACTTCTCTAAGATTATGAATAAAAAAGAGATGGTTGTAAATCCATACAATGTTGAAGGCGAAGTAAACTATGAAAGGCTTGTTAAAGAGTTTGGATTAGAGAAAATTGACGATAAAATTCTTAAGAAAATAAAAAAGCGGGCTGGAGAAATTCACCCTGCATTAAGAAGAGGAATATTTTTTGCAGGAAGAGATTTAAACTGGGTTTTGGACGAATATGAAAAAGGAAACAAGTTTTTTCTATATACTGGTTGCGGGCCTTCTGGACCAATACACATTGGACATTTAATGGTTTGGTATTTTACAAAATGGCTGCAGGATAAATTTGATTGTGAATTGTATTTTCAATTTACAGATGATGAAAAATTCTTGTATAAAAATTTGTCTTATGAAGAAATTCAGAAATGGGTAGAAGAAAACATGCTGGATGTTGTTGCAGTTGGTTTTAATCCAAAAAAGACCCATTTTATTATTGACACGAAACATGCAGGAATAATGTATCCTGAAGCAATAAAAGTAGCAAAGAAAGTAACATTCTCAACAATAAAAGCAAGTTTTGGTTTTAATGAGAGCAATAATGTTGGTTCAATTTTCTATACAGCCATGCAGGCTGTTCCAGCATTCTTACCTTGTGTTTTAAAAAAGAAAAAAATGCCTTGTTTAATCCCCCATGCAATTGACCAAGATACTCATTTTAGATTAACAAGGGATATACTTCCGAAATTGGGATATTACAAACCAGCAAGCATTCAGTGTTCATTTCTTCCTCCATTGGGTGGATTAAATGGAAAAATGAGCAGTTCAGAGGAGATTAAAGGAATTCTCTCAACTGATAATGCTAATGAAGTTAAAAATAAAATAAATAAATATGCTTTTTCAGGCGGAGGGGCAACAATTGAAGAGCATAAAAAATCTGGGGGAAATCCAGAAATAGATGTTTCTTTTCAATATTTAAAGTATCTTTTTGAAGAAGATGATAATAAATTAAGAGAAATTGAAAAAGACTATAAATCAGGAAAAATGCTGACAGGTGAATTGAAAAAATACACTATTGAAAAAATTAATGGATTTTTAGCAAAACATCAAGAAAGAAGAAAAAATGCAAAAAATATTATTTCCCAATATATATTAAAGGCATGAATATGAAGAATAAAAATTATATAAAAAAAGGTGATAAAAAAGCTCAGTTCTATCTCATTGCAACAATTATTATAGTTGGGCTTATGATAGGACTTGCTGTAATATTTAATTATTCAACTAAAAGTAATTCTTATGAAGCAGAAGAAATTGCAAAAGAACTAAGCATAGAGAGCGAAAAAGTCATGGATTATGATAGTTTTCATTCTTCGAATGAATTTGAAAATTTCGCAAGAGATTATTCTGCTTATGCAGGAACAGATAAGGAAATTTATTTTATAATTGTTGATGGGAGTGATAAAAAAGCTTACAAATACACTAATGGGGTAAAGAGCGATTTGATCAGTAGCTTAAGTGTAAATACTGAAGAAAAAAATATACAATTTGCTCTTGACAGCAAAATTTACAATTTTAAGCTTGAAGAAGGTAAAAATTTTTATTTTTTGGTTGTGCAGGAAACTGGAGGAGAAAGATATGTTTTTTCAGGCTAAATCAAAAAAAGGAGTTAGTGTTATAATTGGCTATGTTCTTCTTATTACGTTTGCAGTAATTATAGGAGTTATTGTTTATCAGTGGATGAAGACTTATGTTCCTCAAGAAGATTTAAATTGCCCGGATGGAGTTTCAATTTTTATAGACGATTATAGCTGCTCTTCAAATACTCTCGTTCTCCATTTTAAAAATAATGGAAGATTTAACATAGGAGGATACTTTATTCATGCAACAGATTCTCCTGAAGAAGAGCTTGCAACAATTGATTTATCAAAAAATAATACTGATATTAATGCAAAAATCTCTTCGGGAATAAGATTCGGAATAATAGGAACTGAATTAAATTCACTAAAACCTAATGATGAAGAAACAGATACATACGACTTAACAGGAATAGAAAATATATATTCTGTTGATATTCTCCCTATTAGATGGCAGAAACAAAAAAACAGAAATGTTCTTGTAAGTTGCAAAGATACGAAGATAACAGAGATAATTAAATGCAATGTGGCAGGAGAAGGATGTATTCCTGAAAATACAGAAACAACTTGTGGAATTGCTGTATGTGGAACTAAAATAAATAATTGTTTATTGGAAGTAAATTGTCCACCTGGTTGTGGGATATATACTTGTGTAGAAGGGCAATGTACCACCTCAATTTGTGATTCTGCTCCAGATCCTACTCTTTTAGGAGTCTGTGGAAGTGCTATTTGTGGATTTTTTCCAAATGGAACTTGTGATGCTGTAAGTTGTGGAGCGTGTCCAATTGTAGATCATGCAACATCAGTTTGTAGCACTGGTAGTTGTATTCTCTCTTGTAATGTTGGTTGGTGTAATAGCGACGGAAATGATGTAAATGGTTGTGAAGCTCCTTTAGGCACACCAGAAAATTGTGGAACTTGTGGGAATGCTTGCACACCTAGTTTTAATTGTGTTGATGGAGTTTGTAACTCTTGTAATGGTACTTGGATTTCTCCTGAAACTTCAGGAGTTGAGTGTGATGGAACTCCAAGACCAGCAAACTGTTCCGCTACTTGTGTGTGTACCGGAGGATATGTATCAAATGGTATTGGAGGATGTAAACTTCCTAGCTCAGTTAATAGTTGTGGTAGCTATTGTGATTTCTTGGGTTATAATGGACTTCCTAGTGCAGGAAGCTGTCAACAAAATCAAGCTCAATGTAATAGTTACTGTAATCTTGATGGAGTACTTGAACCAGGAGGAAATCAATTTGGGTGCACTATTCCTATGGATAAATGTTGCTGTTGTCTTCCTAAAATTTAGGTACCCTGAAAAGAATATATAAATTAATTTAAATTATTTTAAAAATAAATTAAATACTCATTCTGAAACAACTGCTCAAGATATTATTAAAGCAGAACTTACAAGAAGATTGATTAATGAAATGATAATTTTAACAAAGCATCCTCAAAATATTTTAAAGTAATTATCAGATTAACAATAGTTTTGAATATACTCACAATCATTCAATTAATTATTTTATTAAAATAGACTTATTTTACAAGAGCCACTTATTTTACAAAGTCCGATTAATCAAAGAATTTAAAAATAAAGAAGTGCATATATTAAAATGAAAA
>ERZ1292632.1784-Hain-H43-01um-R2-1784-length-19659-cov-7_pt2 | contig 17476 bp, 16 predicted proteins | sample MGYA00564407_ERZ1292632 | MGnify/ENA primary metagenome ERZ1292632 (study PRJEB36523, sample SAMEA6512637) | groundwater metagenome | collected 2019-01-08 | study: AquaDiva: Metagenomics assemblies of 32 groundwater samples | reverse complement strand
TGTTACCTTTGGGTGACGCAGATGGTAGTGAATTAACAGGATTAGCAAAATTAACAGTTGCAACGGCAGCAAAAGTTGATGGTGTTAATCCATTTGAAGGTAAGAGTATGGATGAAATTTTGGCTGATTTGAGTGTTACATTTGTTGATGTAACAGTTTCTCCAACAGATGCTGGGACACAGATTTCAACGGATCTTCCGATTGTAAATCTCGGTGGCTTCCAAGCATTTGCTGCTGCAGTTAGTGATTAATTGGAGAAAGGCTGAGAAAGATGACATATAGTGCTACATCGACAAAAATCATTAAGACTCAATATAAATCGCCCATTGTATGGGCAATTATACGGCTTCTAAAATGGTTGACGAATTTGATTGAATTTGGGAAGCTGCCGAAGAAAAGAAAATGCTGTATAAAACGAAAACACCATTGTTGTAATTAAAAACATAAGGGCGCATACTATATGCGCCCTTATGTTTTGGAATTGTAAATGTTCGGGTTTGCTATTCAATCTGATTTGTGGGAAAATCAAGAACAAATTATTTCTGTTCTTAATAGTAAAAACATACCGTTTGTTCTTCACCCGCTATCTGATTTAGATTTATCTTTTTGCAAAAATTTAAATGTTCCTGAAATTTTCTGCTATGGTTCATTAGAGTGGATTGCTCAAATCCAATACTGTTCCGATAAACGATTAAAAACGTTATGCTCAATTGATAATTTCGATTGTCGAAATTATTATCCACATTTTCAACAATTTCTGTTCAATAAAACTCATGTATACATTCAATTAAGAGAACTTATTGCTCTATCCTATGATTTATTGAAAGAATATGGAGGTCAGATTTTTGTTCGTCCATCTACAGGCACAAAACCTAATGGTATTTCTGGAACAATATTTAATAAACAAAATTTTGCAGAAAATATATCCTATTTTAATGTCTTAAATCCAGACGACTGGCTTGTAATAGATGAAGTTAAACATATTGATTACGAATATAGAACAATTATTTACAATAACAAGTTAATTACAGGATGTCAATATAGAAGTTATGATAAAGAAACGAAAAAATTAGGGTTTGATCCTACTTCTGATTTCCCAGACAAAATTAAAAATAAAGTTGAACAAATCATTTCTTCGAAATACTGGCAACCAGATGAGATATATGTTTTAGATATGGTTGAAAGTAATTCAGAAATTTCTATAATGGAACTCAATGCCTTAAGTACTTCTGGATGGTACGATTGTGATGTTGAAAAAATCATAGAATCTATTCAAAATTCTTTTTGACAAAAATTGAAAATAAGTTACAATTTTGCGAAGGAGAGAAAATGGGAACCAAAGTTGAATTAATCCCTGCGTTCTTTTGGATTTGTCCGGAATGTGGAGTAGACAATTTTGAAAGAGCAGTTATTATAGAGTTAACTCATCAAGAACGTAAAGAAATAGCGGAAAATAACGACATAGATGAAGAAGTCGAAAATGGTGACATAATGAGTTATCCAGAAGAAGTTGAATGTTCTTTTTGTCAAACCGAATACGAAACCGAAGAATTCGGATTAGAAGTTTAAAAAGTTTTTCCACGATCTAAAAATTTTTCCCAATATTGTTGAATTGTATATGGGCCACCTATGTCATAAATCCCAAATAAAATTCCAGGATATTTTGAGATTAAATCATTTAAAATTTGTTTTTGATTTTCTAATTTTCCTGTTCCAAATGAAATACTTCCACGTTTAGATTCATGATCAATTCTTCCCTTAGCCAAATGAGATCCAAAATCCCAATGTGTTTTTTCGTTAGTTTCCACTATTTCTCTATCGGAAGTATAATACCAAAGAACAATATGACCTGAATTTCTAGCCCTGTAAAGTTCTTTATATTCTTCTGTTTCTTCGTCCCACTTATAATTGTGTCCCACTCCGATATAAGTTGGTGGAAGCTTCTGAGAAACAATAATTAGCATTCTATATTATTCATTGAAGAATATATGCATTCCTTGAACGCCTTCCAATAAAAATAACATCTTTCTGTTCCGAAGAATATTTCTTTATTGATTTTCAAGAGGAGACATGTTTAATATTTTATTTTCGCCTTCAAGAGAATAATAAGCATCTCCCCATAACCGTTTCGTCATTGTATCCAATATAGGAAGTGACTCTGCATGGGTATCTGCGAAAAGGAAATTCGTTAAACCACCATATTTTTTGAAATAAATTTGGTTTGGATTAGGGTGATGTCGTCCTAATGCATTAATTTGAGGAACACCAGAAGTATAATCAAGAATATTGACTTTATCTCTTACTTCTGGTGTTGGTAATAATCCATATGTTTGTTGATCTGATGGGGTTCCATAAATAAATCCAGGCGTATTTTTAGGAGATGCATATTCATTAAAATTAGTGCCTTGGTGAAAGAATGGATTGATTGGACGATGTGATTTAGCCAAAACGCCACCATTTTGCGATATTCCTATAGCCTTCCAATTATCAAGGAATTCAGCTATTAAAATTGTTCCTCCTGGTCGTTTAACTTGAGCTTCTTTGACAAAAATGTTAGAACGAGGTCCACCAGATAAAGCAGACGTAAATTTGTTTCGCGGCATAATAGCCGCATTTGCTGTATATGCCATTCTTTGTGCTTGTTTATCAGTTAACTCATTAGCCGAGGATTGGCTATTTTGGTCAACTTGCCCTGGTTCCCAATCATTTACATTAGGACCAGGGTTTGTACGTGGTGCTCCACCGCTTGTCATTGTTGGACATTGAAATGCTTTTTCGCCTACTTGCCCATTATCGTACATAAAATAAGACCAATGCATATAGCCAAAATCGTGGCTATCTGTTTGAGTTGCTACAGTCCATGACCCGTCTTTATCTTCTGGATATAAATAAGAAGCCGGGTATGTACCTCGTGAACCATATAAATAATTTGATACTGCTAATCCGATACTATGTAAATTAGCATTACAAGCGGCAGTTTTAGCATATGATCTTGCTGCTGAAAGACTAGGTAAAAGAATTGAAATTAATAGAGCTATAATTGCAACAACTACCATTAATTCAATAAGTGTAAACGCCTTTTGTATCACAAAGTTTTTGTTCTTCCTAATAATCATTTTTCTCATTTTTTCTCCTTTTGTTTGTTTTATCTGCCTCTATTTTATGATAATTTGAATAATAGCCTTGATAAGTTCACGTAAAGTTTTGGTCAAGAAATTGTAAAGAACCAAATTTTTGCAAAAATGAAGGATTAAAACAAAATTTGCAGAAAATATAAATAATGTCTCTTTTCCCACGATCTTATCATGTTGGCTCTCAATTCCCTGTTTCTAATGGTGGGACTATTGATACTGATAGTTACTCATTAGGGGCTTCTGGTAACGCTGTTGGCCTTCGTTTTGTCTCCCCTGTTTCTGCTAGTTTATCAAAAGTTTATTTTTATGTAACACAAGGAACAAATGAAGCTCCATTTGATATTAAATTAATGGATTTATCTGCTTCTAGTATTAGTTTGCCAGGTTCAACAGTACACACATCTACTACTGTTGATTGGGTTTCCAATAATTCGTGGTATCAAGCAATAAATTTTTCACCTAGTTTTACATTAATTCAAGGAAGAGTATATTTTTTAATCCTTTCATATTCTAATTTAACTTCATGGACTTTGCCTATTAATCGTGGAGCTACTTTAGGCAATTTATCTACTGAATTAAACCCTATTTTTGCTGGATTCAAAACAACAGATGGATGGCAAACCTCTTCTTCAAGTGGAACTCTTCCAATTGTTCTAAAATTTTCAGATGGGACAATTCTAGGGAATCCGTATGTTAATGATACAGGAGATGAGGTTACAAGTACTCAAGTTGGTTTAAAATTTGATAATCTTCCTATCAACGTCACATTAAGTCATGTTTTTCCATCTGATACAACAAATTTATTGGCAGTTAACGTTTATGATGAATCAGATTTACCTATAGATACACCAAGTACTACTATTGACATAGGTAATAATGCAGAAGGGTTTATTGATTTAAATGATATAATTATCGAAGCTAACACTGTTAAAAGAGTTGTTTTAGAATATTATTTAGAAACACAAATCGATCAGTTAACATCAAATGGAGCAACTTCATTATCAGAAGTTTTATCTACTCAGTTCTTTCAAGGTTATGTTTATTTAACTTATCAAGATGGTTACAATTGGATTGACAATAATTGGATGTTTCCTGCTGGTCAGTGGGTTTTTAAGGACATAGATAATTAATTGGCTACAACTTTCACAAGTATTAGACAGCCCGCGAATCTTCCTCTTTCCATTGGTGCCTATACTACTAATTCTGCAAGTTCTCAGGCTCTTTCTTCTGCCTATACTTATGGATCTGCTGGAGCTGCATTAGGTGTAAGATTTTTAGCAACCGAAGACACTAATTTAAGCATAGTTTACGCTTATTTTTCTGCAATTAACGGAGATCCAGGAACCATTGTATTACAAGTTAGAGATTCGTTAAATACATTAAAACCTGGATCTACATTATTAACTTCTGAATCTTTTACTCCTACAGTTGGATGGAATACAATAACTCTATCAAGCCCTCCGTCATTAACAAAAGGTGATTTATATTTTCTTGTTTTTGGTGATCCTAATGGGGATGGAACTAATAATGCAACCATTCTTTTTATAGGTGGGATAAAACCAACAGAGCTTTATTCTGCATTTGCTCCTATTACTACGTCTAATGGGTTTTCAACAAACGGAACACTACAAACTAACAATTGGACTGGAGTTTTGAAATTTGGTAATGGAGACTTATTAGGGGACCCATTTACTGGAGTTTCTAATTATACATCTAATACTTTAGAACGTGGATTATATATTGCTGGATTTGATACAAATATAGGACTAAAAGGAATTGTTATAGATTCCGCAGATGCGTCCAAAATAGAAAGCGTAAAGATATACAAAGTTTCTAGTGGAGCCACATTGGTGACTCAAGCGTTAACATCTGAAGAACAAAGAGTTGGAGTAATTTTATTCGATTATTTATTTTTAGCGAATACAGGTTATAGAATTGTTTTTTCATTTACTTCTGCAGCAACTGATCCTGAACGATATGAAATAGAAGGAACTCCACCAACAGATGTTTTGAATTCCGGGTTTTTTGATGGTACACTTTATAGTACAATAAGTAATGGTTCAGGTGGGTGGACAAATAGTCAGTCTTTATTCCCACAAATGAATTTATTAATTGGGCTGGTAACGTCTTTTGCCGTTACAGATGATTCAATAATAAGCGGTGGAGATGAAAATTCAGGGCTAGTGATTCGACATAGAGATACAGAATTTCCAACTCATATTCAATTATTAGCTGTTAATAATACATCATTTACCAAATGGATATTTACAAATTCAATAAATAATGAAGAAATGATTTTTCAAACAACAAATAGTGGGGCTAATTCTTCAAATGCAACTGGAAATTTACAAAATTTAAAAATTGATTTGCCTTTTAATAAATGGGATTTAACTGTTACTGATGCGAACGATGTAGATTTAGGTGGACCGATAGAAGTTTTAGAAGTTAGTCCAGGCGGATATGGGTGGAATCCTAATAGAACTTTTGGACAATTATTTCAGAAATTCACTATTACAGATGATGTAATGACAATTGTTGATGCTTTAACAACTCAGATAACGAATGAAGGTGCAACTGTTACAAATTCAAATGAAGAATTCAGTTCTACAGTTTCTGGTTCTACAATAGAAAAAATAGATGGCGGCAGACAATTTGGAGCTTCTATAGAAATTCGAAATGGACGAACAACAATTATTAACAATTCTTAGAACTGTGCTTTTTCTGTTGAACCTTCCATTGCCGTGGTTTCAGTCCCGCCTGTTACAACAGTAGAGATGTCATCAAAATATGAAGTTCCTACAAATGTTTGGTGCTTCACGGCAGAATATCCATAATTTTCCTGTCGATCAAATTCTTTTTCTTGCAATTTCACATATGCAGTCATTTGTGTCTCTTTGTATTGACGTGCAAGTTCAAACATGCTAAGATTTAAAGTGTGAAATCCTGCTAAAGTTACAAACTGAAATTTATAACCCATTTTGCCTAATTCTTTTTGAAATTTTGCAATAGTAGAATCATCTAAATGTTTCTTCCAATTAAACGATGGAGAAGCGTTATATGCTAATAATTTGTTTGGATATTTATTGTGAATTCCATCAGCAAATTCTTGAGCTTCTTTTAAGTTTGGTTTCGACGTTTCACACCAAATCATATCACAATAAGGAGCATAAGCAAGACCTCTAGTGATTGCTGCTTGTGTCCCGCCTTTAAAGAAATAGTAGCCTTCTGAGGTTCTTTGTTTTGTTCTATCTATAAAAGGTTCATCATAATAATCAATATCATTAACTAATAATTTCGCAGAATCCGCATCTGTTCTTGCTATTAAAACAGTTGGGACTCCACATACATCTGCAGCCAATCTTGCAGCGATAAGTTTTCTTACAAATTCTTTGGTTGGAATAAGACATTTGCCACCCATATGTCCACATTTTTTAGCTGATGCCAATTGGTCTTCAAAATGAACTCCTGAAACACCCGCTTCAATCATTTGTTTCATTAATTCATAACAATTGATAACGCCACCGAATCCTGCTTCTGCATCAGCAACTATTGGTGCAAACCAATGTGTTTTGCTTTTGCCTTGATCTATTTGATCTGCTCTTTGAAGAGCATTATTAATTCTTTTAGCTACACGAGGAACTGAATTTGATGGATAAATGGATTGATCTGGATACATTTCTTCAGACAAATTAGCATCTGCTGCTACTTGCCACCCACTTAAATAAATTGCTTTAAGACCTGCTTGAACTTGTTGAACTGCTTGATTGCCCGTTAAGGCACCTAAAGCATTTATATAATCAGAGTTATTTAGTAGGCTCCATAATCTTTTTGATCCGATATTAGCAAGAGTATATTCTATTTTAAGACTACCACGAAGTCTAAGAACATCTGTAGGAGAATATTGTCTAATAATCCCCTTCCAACGGTTTAAATCCTTCCAATTCTGTTCCATGCAAGATACAGTTTCTTGGATAGTCATAAAAACTCTCCTATTCTAAAAGTTCGTAAGCAGGAAGACTTGCAAAGTCTACTAATTCATCAGAAACACACAGTTCTCTAAATAAATTAGTAGCTTCAGTAAATTTCCCTGAATTGAATTGATCTTCTCCAATTTCGGATTTAATTCGAATTAATGCTAAATCTATTGCTGAATCTAAAATACTTATAGTTATTTTATGTTTATGCTTTAACCATTGCCAGACTTGACATAAAGACACTTGCAATGTCGCGAGATCCTCCATAAGGTTATAAATTGGTACACAACCATTTCCGTTTAGCCAAGATTCAAGATAACGTATTCCAACAATTACATTTAAATCTAGACCTTCTTTTGTGACTGTTCCTTTCGAAATTCCTAATAATTGTTCTTTTATTACTACTTCATTGATTTGTTTATGAATTTGATTTTTCTGAAACACTTTATCAAATTCATTTCGAATTATATTTACTAAAAATGGGTGTGCAGACCAACTCCCATCGAAAGATAATTTAGCTTCTCTTTCTTTATCCAATCTTACTTTTTCTAATGCTTTTTCATTCGCTTCTGGATTGTTTTTAATAGGAATTTGAGCAGCCATTCCACCTATTGCATGAATCCCATGTTTATGACAAGCACGAATGACTTCTTTACAATAGGCTTCCATAAATGGTGCTTGCATAGTTATTTGTGAACGATCAGGAAAAATAAATTCTGGATAATTTTGAAATGTTTTAATAAAACTGAAAATATAATCCCATCTTCCACAATTTAATCCAGCAGAATGGTCTTTTAAAGCAAAAAGAATTTCTTCTGTTTCAAAAGCAGCCAAGATATGTTCTATTAAAACTGTTGCTCTAATTGTTCCTGATGGATATCCTATTAGTTGTTGAGCATATTCAAAAACATCATTCCACCATTCAGCTTCTTTTGCATTTTGTAATTTTGGCAAATAAAAATAAGGACCAGTTCCTGCAAGTATTAAATTATGGATATTATGAAAGAAATACACGCCAAAATCAAAAATAGATGCAGAAATAGGTTCTTCATCTACTATAAAATGTTTTTCTGTTAAATGAAGTCCACGAGGTCGAACAAATAGGACTGCTATTTTTTGATTAAGTGTGTAATGTTTTCCAGATTCATTGGTATATTCTATTGTTCTATTAACAGCATCAATTAGGTTTTTTTGACCATTCAGTATGTTTTCCCATGTAGGTGAATTAGAATCTTCAAAATCAGCCATAAAACAATTGGCTCCTGAATTAAGAGCATTTATAATTGTTTTACGTTCTGTTGGTCCGGTGATTTCTACTTTTCTGTCTTGAAGATCGTCAGGAATTTTTGCTACAGTCCATTCTGTATTTCTAATATGCGAATTTGGGAAATTAGGGAAATTACCTTGATTGATTTCTTTTTGCCGGATTATTCTTTGTTCTAATAAATCTTTTCTTTTTGGGCCAAATTCTCTTTCAAGAGTAGTCAAAAATTTAATAGCATCATTCGTTAAAATATTATCCATTTAGAGTCCCTTTACAAATTGCTTAGCCAAATATTGTTTTCCAATATAGAGTGCCAAGAAGACTTTAGAATCTATTAATTTTTCAGAACTTTCAAGTTTCATAATGTTTTCAAAATTAGAAATTAAAGGAATTTCTATTACATTTATATCTTCGTGCTCATCGCCTCCACCTTCATTTATTTTTTCCAAGTTTGTAGCGATAACAGTGGTCATTATCTCGTTTGTCATTCCTGGAGTTAATGGGAAGTGTCCAATTATTTCAAGATTATGAGCACGATATCCAGTTTCTTCTAACAGTTCTCTTTTTGCTCCGGATAATAAAGTTTCATCTTCAACAAGACCTGCAGGAATTTCTATGCACACTCTTCTTACCGGAGTTCTATATTGTTCTATAAGAACTAATTTTTCATCATTTGTAATAGCAATTATTCCAACAATTCCTTTGATGTTTTTTCTTTCAGCGAATTCCCACCCATCAGAAACTCGAACATTAATAAACTTACCTTCGAATGCAAGCATTTTTCCCCTTTCAAATGTCCATATTATATTCATTTTCGCGAAAAATCAAAATTCTTCTTCAAAAATAGAATACCACCTAATATAAGGTTTTGGTGCATCTGCAGTAATATAATTCACAATAAAAATAGATTCATCTGGCATTTGGACAAATCCAGTATATCCAGAATCACATCTTTTGCTTTGATCGTGATCTAAAGGAAGAATAACAGAATCATTGACACTCTACACGGACTAAAGTCCGGTAGATTCTTACTTCAACGACTCAACTTGCTCACATAACTTAGTGTCTATGCGAGTAGAGGTTAAATCTCCATAAGCGTTTATTCCTGTGTGTCCCACAGTATTTTTCATTCTTTTTAGAATGTTTTTACTTGCATTTATATCTCTATCCTCCACATACCCACAATAAGGACACAAGTGAGTTCTTTCTGCAAGTGTTTTAAGAACAATTTTATTACAATTACTACATAATTGTGATGTATTTCTTGGATTAACTAATAACACTTTCCCACCAGCACTTTCAGCCTTGTAAGAAGTATATTGAGTTAATTTACCCCAAGAACTATCCAATATATGTTTTGCTAATTTTCTGTTCTTAACCATATTTGGTATTCTTAAATCTTCAAAAACAATTGTTTCAAAAGCATTTACTAATCTCCTACTTATTTTATGAATGTAATCGTCTCTTTGAAATCTTATTTTTCTATGGACTCTTGCTACTTTAACCCTTTGTTTCTGTCTGTTATGAGAACCAAGTGGTTTTCTGCTTAATTTTCTTTGTTCTTTTGCTAATTTCTTTTGATTCTCACGATAAAAGTGTGGATTTTCTATCATTTCTCCTGTAGTTAAAGCACATAAATTGTTAATACCTAAATCTATTCCTACTTCACTATTAGGGTTTTTATGAACAACAGGTTTAATAGGTTTTGGTTCTTCTACTGTGAACTTAACATACCATTGATCTACATCTCTTATTACTTGACATTGCTTTATTTTACCTATTATTTTTCTTGTACTAACTACTTTAATTGTTCCTATATATGATAATTTTACTTTTTCTTGATTATCTGAAAGTTTAAAACCTGATTGTACATAAGTAAATGATCTATATCTCTTATCAGATTTAAACCTAGGAAAACCTACCCTTGGACCTTTTTTAGTTTTACACCATTTAAAAAATCTTTGATAAGCATTATCTAAACGTTTTAATACGTTTTGTGCTACTTGTGAATGAATTTCTTTTTCATCATCATTTCTGTTCTGAGCAAAATAATTGGTTTGTTTTACATAGGAAGTAGATTTTCTTTCATTACGGTATAATGATATTCTCTGTTCGAGTGCCTTATTATATAAATCTTTACAAACTAACAAAGTTCTTATAAGAATAGAAGTTTGTTTTGGTGTAGGATACATACGGAACTTATATGACTTTATCACATATTATTATACAAGATTTCAAAAAATACTCCTAGAATTTGATAGGTATAGGAAGAAACTCGCTTGTATCTTCAAATTAGAAACAATTGGGAATTTACAACAAGAAAAAATATTATCTAAAAACGTGTCTTCATAAGCTAACATTTTTTCCCCTTTCAAAAACAAAATTATATCATTTTTCGCAAAAAAGTAAAATCAAAATTCTTCTTCAAAAATAGAGTACCATCTTATATAAGGTTTTGGTGCATCAGCAGTTACATAGTTCACAATAAAAATAGAATTATCTGGCATTTGGACCCATCCGGTGTATCCAGAATCACATCTTTTACTTTGGTCGTGATCCAAAGGAAGAATAATAGAATCAGTGAAATCTTTCAAAACTGAGTTTTTAGAAGTTAAACAAGCAAAAGTATTTTTTGCCCAAAATCCAGGTCTAAAAGAATGAGAACTTTCTCTATAAGTTGTTAATAAATTGCCTGATTTTAAAACACCACAAACTGGACGATGACACCCAAATATTCTTGTTTGTTTAGGCTCTCTCCATTCTAATCCATTAGAAGACACAGAAACAAAAGCAGGTAAACCTAATCCTGAATTCTCTCTCATTAAACAAACATATTTTTGTTCAAATTTTACAACAGAAGCTTCACAAATATTGTATCCTTCTAAATGACAAAGTGGATATTTAACCCATTCTCCATAAAGATCTGTGGTATGCCAAACATTTTGAACTAAATTATCATTTTCAAATGTATGAGCAGCAATTAGAAATCCATCATTTGTTTTACATATTTTATCAGGAACAATTCCAGCAATATTTGTAACAAATGGACCATTCCAGTTTCTAGCATCTTTGGTGTTCCAAAGATGTATTTTTGTTTTGGTTGGATCATTTTCTGCGGAAAAATAATTGGTTGATTTTTCCACAATATCGCAAATAAGCCATAAGGTATCATCTATTACTGTTAATCTAGGACAATTTAATCGATGTGGACTGGATGCGATTTCTACAGGTTCAGAAAATGATTTATTTTTAATGATTAAATAAAGACGTGTTGGGTTCTTAGTTAAATGTCTATCGGATTCACGAAAAACTATTATTAATTCATCATTAAATAATGTTACATCTGGATGCCCCTGCCAAACAGCATCATTTCTAGTAACAGTTCCTTTTAGCATGTTTTTGCAATAGAAGAAATATTGGTTTTCTTTTTTTGGAAAACCAAGAAATAAGAATGATTTTTTCGTGCATGTTGTTGTTTTTTTATTCGGCTAACAGAGGGTCTATTTGTTCTTACAACAACAAAAATGTCTTTGGTGTAAAATCCCAAAGATTCATATCCTGTAATTATCTCAACATGCGTTAATCTTTGTTTGTTGGCAGAAACTTCGTCCTGACATTTTACGATAAGAATTCCATTTTGTTTAAGAACTCGATATGCTTCTATTCCTGATTTCGTATACATATCTACAACTGCTTCATGCCACTTAGGACCAGTTGTTGTAGGGTTACTATCTGAATAACTAGAGCGAAATGCAGAGTGTGTTCCTGAACCTGCAAGATGATTTTCTTTTGAACGATACAGACCTTCCATGTAAGGCGGGTCTAAAACAACGCAATCAATAGAAGATTCTGAATATGGCAGTCGCCTACAATCAGTACCAGTTTGAATGTCTGATGGGATAAGATTGTACAAATTTTTAGGAACAAGTTTCCAGAAAACTCCTTTGCCAAAAGTCACATCAGCTATAATACTTCCTTTTGGGACGTGTAACTCTAAAATTTGTGGAAAAATTTTGGAATTATTTCCAATGTGTGCAGATAAAATTAAGTCCATCAGTCTTCACATAAATCAAGAGTTTCAATTTGAAAGTCTAAGTCTTCAAGTAATAATAGCAATTCTGTAGTTTTTTGGATTAGTCCATCATTACATTTGTTAAGGAACCCATCTAACGACTCATTGTTTTTTCTATAAGAACTTGCAGTAAGTCCGATGCAAGATCCGATGAAATTCTTTTGCCATTCAATTAATTTATCTCTATCTTTGTGTTTGCGAAGATCAAAAAACCAATTATGGTGAACTATTCCCTCTTCTGTCCATGATGGTTTGTTCCACGGATCAGGCGGAAAGTATGGTTTGATTTTTTCAAAAATTATCTGAGCATTTGGACTTAATTGTTCGCAATCAACTGCCATTATTTTCCTTTCATAACTTCTTCTTTTTTTGCGTCTTCATTTTCCCATTGCTGTGCAAGGACCAATGCTTCGCTATACCACTCCCAGTTATCAACACCACCTTGCCGAAGAGCTTCAAGCATTATAGCATCTTTTTTAAGTTCGTTATATTCTTTCAATGAAATCGTAACCATTTGTTCTTCCATTTTTATTCCTTTGCGAAAAAAGATTCTACAACTCCCATTGATGTTACAGTTTGGTCTTTTGTTGAATCCCAAACAATTTTCAAATCAGAGCAATTATAGAAATCATCGGCAATAATTACAAATTTGAAAAATCTTTTTTTGCCAACTTTTAGTTTTGGATAACAAAAAGAAACTAATTCTGTGCAACTAAATCTTACGCTGTCCTTAAAATCAAATCCAAAATCGTATTCTTTCCCAACTATTTTAAGTGCCTTTTCAATTGCTTCGGCTTTTTGCTCTTCTGTTGGACGTAATATAACCAAATGGTCCGTTCTAATGAAATTCAACAAATCTTCTTGTAAGACTCCTTCACTTATAGAGTGGACAACTTGTTCTGGGTTTTCGTTTATTTCTCCGGTATAAATCCCAGTATGGTTCCAAAATCCTGGAATAAGGTAAGAATCAAGATAGTCGTTATATCTTCTGAGAATTATATCTCCAGGCTGGATTAATTTACTAAAAATTCTATAATGTTCGCCTTTAATTTGATAACCACGAGCGTTAATTGTAAACCAGAGTGGACGCTTCCATCCATGAACTTTTATATCGCCGATAAATGTAAAAACAAGCTTTTCAATAGCATATAGTATTCCCATGCCTCATTATACTATTTTTGTAAATAGAAAAACTTGTATAATTTAATCAGTTCTTGATTTTGAATTTTTGAAATTTAAAGGATAATTTTATGCGTTTTCATATCCCTGGACTAGCTCACACTATCACTAATAAAACATTCATTAATTGTGCATTTACACAAAAAGTTTTCAAATTATGTAAAATGCTTACTTCTTTAGGACACGAAGTATTCCATTATGGTTGTGAAGGTAGTAATCCAGAATGTACAGAACATGTAAATGTTATGACAAATGAGTTACGTAATAAATTTTATCCTGATTTATGGCATAACAAACAATGGGATTTTAATGTTCAAGATGATTGTCATAAAGAATTTTATAAAAATACGACAAATGAAATCAGAAAAAGATTAGGAAAAAAAGATTTCTTTTTAGCAAGTTTTGGATTTGGACACAAACCAATAGCGGATGCTTTAGGGAAGGAAGTTTTAACAGTAGAACCAGGAATAGGATATTCAGACACTTTTGCTCGTTATAAAGTGTTTGAATCTTATAATTGGATGTCCTACCTTTATGGACGTGGATTTTCTGAAGGGGGAGTAAGAAAAACAGTAGAAAATGGCGTTTATTTTGACGCAGTTATTCCTAATTATTTCGATCCAAATGATTTTGAATATACACCAAATGAAAAAGAAAATTATTTTTTGTATCTTGGTCGTATCATTTCTAGAAAAGGTCTTGATATTATTGTAGAAACAGCCAGAGCTACAGGGATTCATGTCAAAATTGCAGGGCAAGGAACGTACACTCCTTTGCCTCAAACTTCGAAAGGAGAAATAATAGAACATGTTGGATTTGCCGACATAGAAAAACGCAAAAAACTATTATCAAGAGCTAAAGGGCTATTAATGCCGACAGTCTATATTGAACCTTTTGGTGGAGTTTCTATTGAATCTATGATTTCTGGAACTCCAGTCATATGTACTGATTGGGGAGTTTTCCCAGAAACTATTATTCATGGAGTTACTGGATATAGGTGTAGAACGTTAGATCATTTTGTATGGGCTGTTGAAAATATTAAAAACATTTCTCCATCTGTATGTCGTGAATATGCATTGAAGAATTTTAGTTTAGAACGAGTTTCTCAAATGTATCAAGAATATTTTGAAATGTTATATTCTTTATTTGATAAAGGATGGTATAAATCTAATCCAGAAAGGAAGAACTTAAACTGGTTAAATAAATATTATCCTTCTACACCAAATATCCCACCAATCTCTTTTTTGGCGAAAAATGAAATTTTGCCAGATGAAAAAAATGAAGAATATGCCTTAAATTTGGATTGGTATAAAAAGGAAAAAATTCCAGGAATTTCTTTCATCTTGCGAGCTAAAAACGAAGAAAAAACAATAGGATTAACACTTGACTCTTTAAGTAAAATAAAAATTCCTTATGAAGTTAATGTAATTTTAAATCAATGTACTGATAATACAGAACGAGAAGTTAATATACGTCGTCAAAAAAATAGAAATATTAATGTTTTTCATTATCCATTTCAATTAGGAAAAACAGGACTAGAAAACATATGTACTCCTGTAACAAGTGTGCATTCTACTATTTGGCTTCTAAATTGGGCTATGATGTTAGGAAAATATCAATACACTTTTAGATGGGATGCTGATTTTATTATGACATCTACATTAGCAAATGAATTAGAATTATTATTCCAATATGATATTATTAATGTACCTATAACTTTTGCAGATATAGGTGTAGGCAAAGAAAATGCAGAACCTTATCTTTGGTCTAATTCTTTAATCCCTAGATATTGTCGTTTTTCTTTATGGCATTTAACACGATTTATTAAAAATACAGAAAAAATAGGTACAGCAAAAAGTAAAATTATTCATGATAGTTCTTTGCTTGAAAAAAAGAGCTATTGGTTAACAAAACCTTGGTGGGAAATAGAAAAAGACGAAAACAAGGACAAAAACAAAGAAATAAAGAATAAATATGAAGAACTAAAAATGTATTTAAATACTATAGATGTACATGCAAGAGCTAATTGTCCTGAATCTGAGTTATTGGCAAGAAAAATCCAATCTATCATTGGTGTTGAAGATGCTGAAATTGAAGAATTGCAAAAATATACAACAAATCTTGTTTAAAGGTTCTAAATATTATAATTAATGTGTATAAAAGTAAATCATACTTACGGACTTTCTAATAATGTTTATCCTCTTTTAGCAGTTCCTTTAGCCGGTGTTATTAAAATTTCCATTAAAGATGTTAATGGAAAAATAATCGGACAAACAACTTCTAATTCTAAAGGCGAATGGCGAGATACTTTTTGCCTTGATAATGGCAATTATATTGTTGAGTTTCAAGGTGCAATTCGTCCAATAGGTTCAGGTTCTAAGTCTGTTTATAATAAGTCTATTTCTTTTCTTCCTGTACCTATAAAAGTTCCATTAATTAATCCCCCTATTGACTCTCCTCTAATTGGCCTGCCTGGCCCACAAGGGCCAAAAGGAGATGTTGGACCTAGAGGATTTTCTGGAACTGGAGTTCAAGGAATTCCTGGTCCTGTTGGTCCTGTTGGTCCTGTTGGTCCTGTTGGTCCTTCTGGGATTCAAGGACCATCTGGTCTTCCAGGAGCACAAGGCGTTCCAGGAGTGCAAGGTCTAAAAGGGGACATTGGACCAAGTGGTGTACAAGGGTTACAGGGTATTCAAGGACCAATTGGACCATCTGGTCCAAGTGGAGCAGATGGGAGTGGAACTGGAAACGGTGAAACTGGATCTACAGGTCCAAATGGTGTTCCAGGTGAAACTGGACCTACTGGACCAAGCGGAGCAAGTGGAGCACAAGGAGTAAGTGGTATCCCTGGTGTTTCTGGTTCAGCAGCAAATCATATAAGTGTTACTACAAGTGAAAAATCTAATGATGTAAATACATTAGTTAATCCTTTTAATGATGCTGACTATTCAACTACAGGTGGAAGTGTAAATGCTATAATAAATTCTCAACAAGGTATAACTTATTCTTCTAGTGGGGATGATGCAGGTAAATTTATAGTTAATGATTCTGGAACATATGTTATAAATTGTAATTTTATATTAGAATCAAGTAGTGGGCTAGGACTTACACTATTACGAATTAAAGTTAATGGGGATGCTATATATGAAACAAATGGCAAAAGCGATTCTACTTCTAGCTTTAATACAGGAGTTATGGTTCATTTCTCAAGTGATCCTGTTCTTATTAGTATCCAAACAGTTTATGAATTAGTAGCTAATGATTATATTGAATTTGAATACGATTGCCAACAAGCTGTTGCTCTTGTCCAATCACAAGAAGGTACTACAGCAAATATTTATAAATTAGGAGGACCAATCGGAGAAACTGGAGCGGTAGGTCCTACAGGACCAAGTGGAGTAAGTGGAATTTCTGGAATTTCTGGAGTTTCTGGTTCACAAGGTACTCAAGGAGATACTGGACCTACAGGAGTAACTGGTCCTACAGGACCAAGTGGGGCAAGTGGAGTTTCTGGAATTTCTGGAGTTTCTGGAGTCTCTGGTATTCCAGGTGAAATAGGTTCTACAGGTCCAACAGGTCCAACAGGAGCAGGAGAGACAGGTCCTACAGGACCAAGTGGTGTTTCTGGTGTCCCAGGAGAAATTGGTCCTACAGGTTCAAGTGGAGCTTCTGGTGTTCCAGGAGAAACTGGTCCGACAGGTTCAAGTGGAGCTTCTGGTGTTCCAGGGGTAACTGGTCCTACAGGACCAAGTGGAGCAAGTGGAATTTCTGGAGTTTCTGGAGTTCCTGGTTCACAAGGTACTCAAGGAGATACTGGACCTACAGGAGTAACAGGTCCTACAGGACCAAGTGG
>ERZ1292632.2086-Hain-H43-01um-R2-2086-length-17514-cov-5_pt1 | contig 17514 bp, 16 predicted proteins | sample MGYA00564407_ERZ1292632 | MGnify/ENA primary metagenome ERZ1292632 (study PRJEB36523, sample SAMEA6512637) | groundwater metagenome | collected 2019-01-08 | study: AquaDiva: Metagenomics assemblies of 32 groundwater samples | reverse complement strand
CTTCTTTGGAGAAAGCGCGATTGCCTCGTTTACCTGCTCAAGTGCTTTGTCGTACTGTCCTCCCGTCTCATAGATAAGTGCGTACTGTGCGCGCAGACGCGCATCAAGCGGCGCACGCTCAACTTCCTTGCCCATTTCTGAAATAGCGAATCGCACGAATTCATCCTTGAGCTGATTGCTCGCCGACGGATTTGCAGCCACCGAATTTGCGTAGCTCACGAGCTGCTCGCGTATTTCCTGCGTGCCATACGAGCCGTCAGCAACTGCTTTCTTGAAATAGTCTAGATTTGCCTGTGGCCCTCCGGGAATTCCTGATATCGCATGCACCAGGTCACCTGCAGCGCGCATGCTTGGGATATTTACCGCCCACACAAGCGCAATACCTACGACCAGCATGATAGGCGCCACTGTGTTTAGCTCTGTCGTGCCCAGGACTGGTAGCCGGTCGATCTGCTTAAACGGGCGCGACGACGCGACATGCGCCATCGCAAGAATCGCGGCGAGCGGGATATACGTGAAGAGGTTGTCGAACACAAAGAGCGCCTGGAAGGCGTATGCCGCAATTGCTCCCGTGAGGAAAATTCGTTCTGCACGCGAGACCTCTGAACGATAGAGCGCGAGGACCGCACTCACAAGAAGTCCTATGAACAAAAGAAATGCAGGGATGCCGCCCGATACCAGCCAATCAACAAATACATTGTGCGCACGATCAAACCAGGGCTCCTGACCGTACAATGACGGCTTGTAGTACGTATTGAAGATGTAATTAAACCCTTCATGTCCGTAGCCGACCAACGGTCGCTTCATGACGCCTTCGGCTGCCATTCCCCAGAGCGTAAAGCGGGTGTGTCCCTCTGAGACCGTAATCGATGAGATACGTGCGAGGGTGGGTTCGCTTCGTACCCAGGCGCTGTCGCGCATGACCCAGAAACCGCCCACAACCACGAGAAGCGAGACGAGTGCTACGAGTGCGTAGCGCTGTCCCTTCTTTCCTGCGCCGATCATCCAGAGGAAGGCGCAGAGTACTGCAGCACCGACGACGCCCAGAATCGCACCGCGCGTTGCGGTATAGAAAAGGACCACAAGCTCAGCTACGGCCAGAACGCCGAGCGTGTAGCGCAGCCACCCCTTCGACTCCACTGCGTGCCAGAGAGTTATTGCGAGCGCGAACAATAGATACGCCGCGAGGTAGGCAGCGTTGCCTAGGGTTGCATCAACACGCACCCCACCCTGATGAATCTGAATAGAGCCCAAGAGCTGCATAAGCGAGTATACGCACACCAGACCCGTTGCACTCAGGAAGGTGAGCCACCATTTGCGCCATAGTTTGTCGACAGAGAGCACGCTACCGGCAATCACGAAGAAGACGAAGAGGTGGATCAGCGTAACAAAACCGTCCATGCGCTCATAATTACTCCAGAGTGCCTTGTGCGCGTTGAGCGCAAAGAGGTCTGCCATGAACATCCATAGCGTAAGTGCCGCATAGAGCACAAGGGTCCAGGAGAAGCGCGGGCGATATTTCTTGTCCGCAAGCGCAAGCACAACGTACGCGCTCGCGGCTATCTCGATCAGTATACGAAAAAGAAAACCTTTACCGGTAATGAAGGGGAAATACATGCTTCCCGATACGTAGAGCACGAGAAACGGGATGGCAAAGAGAGCAGTGAGGACAATCGAATGAGCGGCTTTTTTCATGATGCGAACAGTATAGTACGCTCCTCCCCTGCCCACCACCGCACTGCGGTGAGCAACACAAACGAACCTAGTCGCCTAGAGTCTGGCCCGTACAGTCGAGCAGGGACCCCGTAATCTTTCCGTTTTCCGCAAATGCTTCTACCTTGCAGGTACTGAAATAGCGTCCGTAGACGGAATCCGGATTGAGTTCCGGAATGTTCACCACCAGGTACCTTCCCGTGTGGTGTGAGAGTCGCTCTACATTTCCTTCAACGAACGAGGGGTGTGGGTAGAAGCGTCCCGCGTAGCGACCTCGCCCGTAGAGTTCATACGCGCCAATATCGTTATACGTAAGCACGGTGACTCCCGCAGGAAGGGTGTCGACAGCTTCCATGAGCGTATGCACCACCGTAGACGAAGACCCGTAGAAGTGTCCGGTAAGGTATTCAGTCGTTACCAGTGCCGAGTGCACAAACGAGGCAGAGAGAATAAGTACAAGCGCGAGTACGCGCGTACGCGAAACAAATAGAAGAACGAGGCCGACACCTGCTATTCCCCACAAGAAAAGAAGTACATCAACCGGTACATAAAACCCAAGAGGTCCCGAGCCTCCCGTAAGCGGGAGGAGAAAATTCCACTTCCCCGACGTAATTGCTTCTATGTAAGCCGACTTTGGAATAAGAGGGATCACACGGTGCGGAAGCGTGAGCAGAAAGGCAGTAATTCCCCCAAGCACGAGCGTTATGATACCGAATGCCGCACCAAAAACCCGAGGAGAAGTTGTCCGAAGGAGACGAGTGTAGGCAACACCTGCAATAACCGCACCCGGAAGTACGATAAACAAAAGATAGCGATCAAACGTACGGTGAGTGAAATCGAACACGACGTAATAAAAGGCGACATTTACCAGAAGGAAGAGGTACCACACCAGAAGATCTTTCCGGTGACGCCAGCCGAGCAGTATGCCAATTGGGATAAGGGGCGATAAATAGAATAGTGACTTAACGCTTTGGAACAGGACTTGTCCGTAATCACGACCGGAAAGTGAAATAAAATTATCCACGTACCGCAGGAACATGACGTGATTCCACAGGAGCGCGAAAACCAGTATCGCGAGAACCAAAATTCCCATTCCAGCATAGCGAACGTCTTTCCTTTTGAGGAAACGAAGGACCATTTCCTTTCGTACAAAAAGTTGATGGAGTGCGAGCACTGCCGGCACCAAAATAAAACTAAGTTTAAACATAAAGCCGATGGCGATAGAGATCGCAAGCAAAAGCAGATATTTTCGTTTTTGTGCACCTGTTGTCGCTCCCACCCAGTGGGTGTAGGCCATTATAGAAAGCAGCGCCATAAGTGGTAGAAACGCCCCATCTATATCTATCTGAACCGAACCGATGAGTGCGTACGCCGTGATGCTGTAGACGATAACTGCAGTGAGTGCCTCACCTTTTCCGTATACGCGCTTCACATATACGTAGAGAAGCGCCAGTATCGCCAAGCTCGCTACGATAGGTAGCGCACGCAAATGATCGTACCCAATTACCCCGCCAATGTGTTCGTACAGGAACCGTGCGAGAAATGGGTGCGGAATAGTGCCCCCCATACCGTAAGACGGGTTGGCAGCCAGCGCCCACTTGTATTCGTCTTGGTGATAGACCTGAAAGAATCCAACGAGGCGCGTAACAACGGCATAGACTAACGTCACTCCAAGAGCAATGGGCACGAAGAGACGAGGGGTTTTCATGCCTATGGCTGCTTTTTCAAACGCTCGCCCAAAATAAAGAAGATCATTTTGAAACCGAGTTGCACCGCCTTCATGCGGTCACCGGTAATTTTTGACGTACCAATCCGGGCGCCGTAATTAACCGGCACCTCAACGACCGAAAGTTTGTACTGAAGCACGCGCAGCATGTACTCCGGAGAAAAGTGGGAACCCGCTACCGTAAACGAGTGCTTTATCTTTTCGTAGGCGTGACGATGAATGAGTTTATAGGTGCAGCCGACATCGGTAAATGAGGGTCCATTGAATAAATATTCAAGAAATTTCGCTACTGCCCAGTTCCCCATACGAAGCGCGAAATCCATGTTCGCGAGCGGATTGCCTCCTGACCATACCGGATTGCGGGAGGTGCGTGTCCCGATGACTACTTCGTAGTCGCGACTGTAGACCAAGAGTTTATCGAGGTCTTCGGCTCTGAACGTGCCGTCGGGTTCGACCGTTATGATCAGGTCTCCGGTTGTTTCCCCCATACCGCGCTGAAGTGCTGCCCCGTATCCCTGGCGCGTCTCAAGGACATACTTTGCTGAGGTGCGCTGTATCTCTTCAGCAGTTCCGTCCTTGGAGTTATTATCTACCGCAATTAGTTCATCGACCGCTGGATGATGAATGAATTCCTCACATGCATTCTTGATATTCTCCTTTTCGTTATAGACCGGGAAAACGATGCTTACTTTTTTACCAAGATACATAGGAGAGTGATTAGAAGAGTCTATCTTTCCAGGTGCGCGGCGTCAGATCGCTGATTATTTCAAGCTCGAGATGATACCGGAATGGCTTCACGCCGCGATCCTTAATGTAATCAATCATCTGCTGAAGGCCGTCGCGGAATTCGGTCTTTGGGTTGTAGTCGAGCACCTCGCGCGCTTTGTCAGCACTACAGGTTGCATGCTTCACCTCCTGAGGACGGCCTGGCATGTAAATTGGGTCAAGTTTGAAATCGAGAAGTTCAGCCACGGTCTTTGCAAGCTCATTGATCGTGATGAAGTGATCATCCGGTCCGATATTGATGATATGCCCCTGAGCCTTCTCTGAGGTTGCCATCGTTGCGAGTGGATCGACGATGTCGTCGATAAACGAGAAGCAACGCTTCTGTTCCCCGTCACCATAAATAATTGGCTGACGTCCCTGGAGCATGAGGTTGATCATGATGGAGGCTACGTTGCGATACGGGTCGTCATACTTCTGGCGCGGACCAATGATGTTGTGTGGCACTGCAATAACAAATTCGATACCGTGCACCTGTGCAAGGTTAATGACGGCAAGCTCAGCCGCATACTTTGCAATACCGTACGGATCTTGAGGAAGACACACCATGTCTTCCGTAAACGGCGTAACTGGCTGTGTGCCGTAGCGTGCCATGGAGGAGCAGTGCACAACGCGCTTCACCTTGTTTGCGATTGCGGCCGACATAACCGATACGGTCGAGCCCGATACGTTTTCAGTCACTACGTGTGGTGAGAACACCGAAAGACCTTCATAGGCATAGGCAGCGGCATGGTAGACCACATCCACTCCCTTCATGATTTCGCGCATTGCCGCAAGGTCATTACAGTCAACCGTATGAAATTCAACACCCGGAGGAACGTTGTCCAGGTAACCGCCCACAAGATTATCGTTGCCAATAACGCGATGCCCTTCCTTCAAAAATCGATCAGCGAGGTGGCTTCCAAGAAAGCCGGCAACGCCGGTTATAAAATACGTCCTTTTTTCCATAGTAGGCATTATAGTCAGAGCGTGGTCGGAGCGCCACCACCTTGCGTGAGTACTGAAAATATCACGTGGCGGTATATGAAATAACTCCACACCGCCACCACTGCCGCACCTACAAACTGACCAATCAGGTAGTGAAGTCCCAGAACTCCCGTCAGTACGTACACGATAAACGTATTGAGAAGAATGTTAAGAATTGCGACGAGCGTGTAGAGCAGAAACTGCGACCGTGAGCGGGAGAATGATCGTTCACCAAACGTCCAAAACTTCTGCAGTAGGAAGCCCACGATCGTAGAAATAGACACTGCCGTTATGGAAGCAGCCAGATAATGAACGTCAAAGACGTGGACGAGAATAAAGAGACTGCCGAGGTTGACGGTAATACCCATCACCCCGGAAGCAAGATAGCGAACTATTTTCATAGCGGTGATGATACCATTCGAATCAAGCACTGGTTGTATAGATATGGCGTCCCCCCTCTCCCGCGTCTCGTCGCTCAGTATTAGCCTCCTCCGGAGGAGTGAACGCTATATAAAGACCGATATGGTCTATCTGGCCTCAGGCGGGCTCTGGCTCACCCTGACGCAGGCAGCTGTGGTTGCGACCGGCTTCCTGCTGTCGATTGCGTACGCTAACCTCATGGACCCTACGGAATACGGGGTATTCCGCTATTTCCTCTCCATAGCCTCAATTCTGGCCATAGCGACCCTTCCCGGAGCTCCTGGCGCTTACTCCCAAGCAGTGGCGCGAGGTCATGAGGGTGACCTTATGGCACTGATGAAGAGCAAGGTGCGCTGGGGTATGCTCGGGGCTGCATTTTCCTTTGCCATCGCTGCCTACTACGTGACGCAGGGGAATATGGTCCTTGGCACCGGCTTCCTACTGCTTGGCATTTCGCTTCCATTTCTCGACACCTTTAGTCTTTATGATTCGTTGTTCCAGGGTCGTAAGCGATTCGATGTAGGCGCCCGCTACGCGATCATAGAGCAGGTACTCGCGTCAGGCGCGGTCTTCGTAACACTTCTCATGCACCCTGACGCACTCACCGTGCTTATGGTGTACCTACTTGCCTGGACGCTCGCGCGTGCCGTTCTCCTTTTCTTTGTCTACCGCACGACGCCGCCCAACGCACTCACCGAACCTCAAACGATTCCTTTCGCCAAACAGCTCACCATCATCGGCGTCATCCCGCTTATCGCGGCATATCTCGACCGCATCATCATCTTCCATGCCGTAGGCCCCGTGGCACTCGCCGGTTTCAACTTTGCCATTGCGATTCCTGATCAGATGAAGAGCTACTTTAAAAGCATTCAGGGACTTGCACTCCCCCGCCTCGCCACAGCATCAAGCGCCGACGTGAAGCAGACCGTGCGAAACAAATCGCTCCTTATTGCAGCTTTTCTCCTCGCATCAACCATTGCCTATATTGTTGCGGCACCGTTGGTGTTCCAATTTCTATTTCCAAAGTACGTTCCGTTTGTTGTGTTCTCTCAGGTATACGCCCTCTCGGTCATTTTCACCGGAGCCGTCCTTCCTTCTCTGGCGCTCCAGGCACAGCAGGCAAAAGGCGCTTTGTATGCGTTCAATGTTGGACGCTCCCTGTTTCTGATTGCAGCACTCGTTGGGTTTTTCTTCCTCTGGGGTATCTGGGGAATAATTGCTGCACGCGTACTGAGTGATTTGTTTGCGCTTCTTCTCGGTCTGTTCTTAGTGAGACGTATTCAGAAGTAACTCATCGATTGCATCCGTAATGCGCTTCGCGGGTACATTGTAGAGACACTTGAAATACGGGTGGCCATCCACCATCACCGTACAGTCGCCAGACTTGTCGCCCCTCGCATGCGTACAGGACGCTGTATCAAAAAGTATGCGCGCCCGTTCGTTGTAATACGGAAGCCAGGAAGGGTTTGACTGGTTACCGAGCACCACACTTCGTGCGTGGAGCATACACGCGAGATGCGTGATGCCAGTATCAACCCCAATAAATAGAGCCGATGCATTAATAAGGGTTGCAAGCTCATGCAACGTTACCTTCCCTGCAATCACGGTTGCGTGCGTGCGTGCCAAACGTACCGCTTCGTCCAAATCTGCGCCGCTCCCACTTATAAGTATCTGATCGGGAGTAAAACGTTTTGCTAAGTGCATGAATAGTTCTTCCCATCGTGCAGGCGGCAGTCCGCGCTTTTCATTTGATGCAAAGGGATGCACGACAATATACGCACCCTTCGTAAGCTGATACTGATCCAGCACGTTTGGCTCTGGGGTAAAACTAAAATGCGGCACGGAAGTGACAAGGCGAGGCTCAATACGCTGCACGGCACCCGTGAGTGTTTCGTAGTACGGAATAGATGTGTCGTATGGAAGAGTCGTAGTAAACATCCAGGTAGCACCCTTGTCCTGAAACCCTATGAATGTGCTCCCTGGCATGCGCGACACAAGCCAGCCGAGGATTTTGAAGTGAGGGGGTGCTGTGCCAAACGTTGGCGGCAAAAGGACACTTGTGCGGCGGAATGATGTTTTAAAAAGCCTAAGGAGGGTTGCGCTCTTCTTTGCATTACGCACCACTACATACGGATACCTTTCTGCGAGTTCTGTCAGTATCTTCGTGCTACGCGTGGTGAGTACGAGTATAGGACGCTCAGGTGCAGTAGTGTGGAGCGCTTCACATGCCGACAAGAGCATGAGGAAGTCTCCTATCGCACCGTACGTAAACAGGATGATCTGCTTATTATTTTTTTGCATGAGCGCCATGCTTTGTCGCAACAGCAATGAGAACGTCACGCATCAGCGGGTTAAGGAGGCGTGCGAGTACGCGCACGGGGAGCGATTGACGATCGTGGGTGATTTCCGTCGTCGCCTTCACCCGACCCTCTTCCCCTTCACCCTTTGACTGAAGCCAGGTACAAGAAGATACGGTACGGAGCGTATCTATCGTAAATCCTGAATCAAGCAGAAGTCTGCTCATAGAGAATTTCGAAAACACCCGCACATGGGTGTAATCGTTGTAAAAATAAAAGTGCGCAAACGGTGCAAAAAGCCGCGTCCAATTCGGTGTTTCGAGGAAGAGGCGTCCTTCGGGCGCCAAAAGTGCGGTGATGCCATCCATGAGTGGCATCGGATAGAGCAGGTGCTCAATAACATGCTGGCAGATAATGGCATCGAATGTTTCTCCGGGAAAAAGTTTTGTAAGGTCTTCTACGGTTCCCTTTTTAAAACGAACCCCCTCAGGCAAGTGTTCTGAAACATCACTAATATCCATGCCGGAAATCGTCACATCCGGACGAAGCGAACGAATCATCTTAATGGCCTTTCCAGAACCACAACCAACGTCAAGCACGCGAGCGTTCTCAGGGAGTGCTTCAATGAAGGCAAGCAGTGTGCGCTTAAAGGGAGCCAGGGTCCTTCGTACTACTTCAGGAGATGGAATCCGCGTGTCGGTTCCGCCGAAGTAGGCTGCAGGAAATTCGTTACTCATGGGTGAGATGGTAGCACAGCGCCGTTATCTGACGTATGCGCGCAGTTTTTGTACGAAGGCGTAGAACGGTTGCTGACGTACCCAGAACTTAAAGGCGCGCAGTGTTTCGCTTTGACTAATAGTGGCCGGATAGCGTCGTTTATGACGCGGAAGTACCTGGAGGCGCTCCTCGTCAATGGGACGCTTATGCCAAATGAGGTCCTGGTTTCCTGAAGTCTTCAGGGTGCCGTCGTAGAGCTGATAGAGCATGGTTTCGTATCGATGATCGGTACGCACTGATGCGAGCGAGTTTTCTTCCATATCAAAGAGCGGAAAGAGTTCCTTTCGGACAAAAAACGCATTCGTTACGTTTGATCCCACAAGTTCATAGCCCCTCTCTTTCGCAAGCTCTACAAATGCACGTGCCGAGGCCCCCTGGAACACCGACATATCGCGCGGTTGAATAAACGAAACATCGTTAGGAATAGAGGGGTTGAATTCAATCACCACCACTCTTGGGGTGTATTTCACAAGCGAGTCCCAGAGATGGTATTCATTGCCATCTATATCAAGTGATAAGAGATCGAACGTCGTTGGCATCTTTGTGGTTGCAAATAGCGCATCAAGCGACGTCTCTCCCTCAAAGGAAACAAATGCCTTGATACACGTCGCGCTCGGCACATCACTATATTCAGCAACGAGCTTCTCATAGTAGGTTGGGTCCGCCTCGATGAGCACCCCGCTCCAGCCTTTCTCTTTGAGGAGACGCCACACATTACTGTCATGCTTGCCATTTAATGCACCAAGCTCTACGCACCACTTTGATTCTTCTCCGATAACTTCGAAGATGTGCTCAATCATGCCATCCTCGCCGTGCTGCGAGGTAACGTCCTTTGCATAGGACAGGAGGAAATCCGGCTTGTTATTCATGTAGGTTGATCGCCAATTACTATACACCGATTGAGGTTTGAGTCTTGTGGTTGGGACGTTCGTAAAAAGAGGAGACATGGTACTCTGTGACCACTTACGCAAACGCACCACATGTCATTCCTTTTCTCTTTCTTCAAGAAATGCGCTCGATTTGCTGGCTACGATGTCGAGATCACCAACATACATCGCCCTAATCCACTTCGTTTATGGGAGACTGATCCGGAGTTTCGGACCATACGTAACCTAGTAGAAAAGAATACATCCATGAACGAGCAAGTAATGTTCATGCTCTATCAGTTCGCCAAGGCAGCACCGCGTGAGGGAGATTTCGCGGAAGTGGGTGTTTTTAAAGGCGGAAGTTCCTATATGCTCGCAACAGTAGCACCAAACCGTACCATCCATAGTTTCGATACCTTTGAAGGCATGCCTGAGACGGACCCCACTCATGACTGGCATAAGAAAGGAGATTTTATGGTTGATTCTTTTGCGATACTTTCATTCCTCGCTCAAAAGGAGAATATTCAAGCACACAAAGGATTCTTCCCTGACACTGCAGAACCAGTTTTAAACACTAAATTCAGTCTTGCGCACATCGATGTAGATATCTACAAATCAATTAAAGACTGTCTGGAGTTTTTCTATCCAAGAATGGTGCCCGGCGGATTCATTATTTCTGATGATTATGGCGCGATTACCTGCCCCGGAGCTAAAGAAGCATGGGATGCGTTCTTTGCAGACAAGCCAGAGAAATCTATCTATCTTCCAACCCGCCAGTGTGTAGTTATTAAGCACTAACGCTTTTGACTCGAAAGCGCTAGGAGCTCTACTATTTTCTGACAGAAAGTTTATAGATTTGGAAATGTCCATCATCGTACACTTTTACGCCACCTATTTTTTCAGGATGGTATTGAGTATCTAATTGGATGTCTTTAATGACATACGAGACGTGGTACTTAGCAAGATAATCCTGTATGTGTGGTTTTATTTCCTCCGTAAATTTATTCTCTAGATCAGTAAAATACTGATCTCCGAGAAGTACTGCTGCCGAGGGCGGTGTTCCGCATTCTTGATCCGGTCGAATGTAATTCAAGAGACGGCAGATTTTTATGCCCCGCTCAACCGTCTTCGGGTAATGGAAGGAATACGAACGACCAACATAGGTGATAATATCGCTCTTCAAATCCTCGGTTGTGGGGTTGTCGAAATACTGCGAGACGAGGTATCGCTCATAGAATTCTTCATTTGAGAGCAGGTTAAATTGACCGAATTGCTGATAGAGCACGTAGTGCGGCGAGAGCGATGTAATGTAGGTCACCAGATCGGCGTGTGGATTTGCCCACACTACCACCGGGTCTGTTTCGTGTTCTCTAAGCCATGCGAGCGGACCTGCATATGCCTGTTCCTTTTTCCACAAATCTGCCTCTCCAGGCACGAGCTCAAAACGAGTAATTGCCTTGTACGCAAAGAGAAGATTAACTGCGATAAGAATTCCAACAAATAACAACAAAACCATTCTGAGAAGTGGGCTATATTTTTCGCGCATGCGCCAGAATATTATTCCTACAGCAAACGTTGCAAACGCTAGCCACATCACAATGAATCGTTGAAGGTGCTCCCCTAGTTCGAGAAGCTGTCCAGTTATGACATTGCTGCCTTGGATTATCCAAAGTGCCAAGCCAGTGGCTGCCAGGAAAAGACACAGGAATTTGTACTCCTTATTTGATCCAATATCTTTTACCTTGTAACCGATTACGAAAAGTACTACGAGAACAAATCCAACCCATCCCCCCGAATATATAACCTCAGCTACGGGCAGATGGGTCTGCACCAGACCCCACCGATTCATGCTCTCCCAGAAATACGGCTGACCGGTAAGCCACACTGAATACAGGAACGCGGGTCCTCCTACTATCCCACCTACAACTGATGCATAGAATGTCGACTTAAAAAGACTCCAGTCTTTTCGAATGAGCGCATAGAGACCGACTAGTCCGAGTGTTGCCACCGCGCTTTGCCAAAGAAATCCATAGATATAGAAAGTGACACCAGTCGCGATACCCAACCAGACAAAGGAACCCGTCTTAGTTGGCTTACGCAAAAAGGTAATAAGTGCGACATAGAAGAGGAGAAGAAACGGCAATACCTGTTGCTGAGAACTCGCACGAAATACAATGTCGTAGGCCTGGAGATATATAAATAGACTTCCTCCTACCGATACGGAGGGCGGAACCCGAAACATGCGCAGGAGCCTGTAGCAGAGGAATGTGAATAGCGGACCCCAAAATAGGAAATTTACGATAAGCGCGGGTAGCAGTGAGAGTCCTAAGAAAAGGGGTAGCGCGGCAAGAATACTCGAACCGAATAAGGCAAGCGTTGGGTCGTATCTGTGTTCGAGAAAGTAAGGGTTTCCGAAGAAGAGATTGCCGGTCGCTATCTCTCGCATATGCGAGTAATAAATAAATTCATCTGCATACGTTTGAGGTATACCATTCCAATCTGTACCCGTAACGAGTGCGCCCTGAATCCAGGGCCACGGCGTCAGGAGCACAGTCACGAAAATTAAAAATAGAAGCGGGCGGGATTCCCGTTTAAATATAATGGAGAGTGCGGGCATACAAATTATTTAAATGAGACACCTATACTCTAGAAAAATGCCTTAGCAATCGTGAGCACTCCCTGCTTCCACGGCACACGATGCGTCACGCCAGACACTTTCGCGAACTCCGCACGATGTGCGAGATACCACTCATAATTTCGCACGAGTGCCTGCTTGTTTGAATATTTTGGTTTCCACCCTAGCTTTTGTTCCGCCTTATCGATAGACACAAAACTATCCTTGGACGCCGTTTCGTAAACCCACTTATAGAGCGGCGAGAGCTTGAAGAACTCGAGCACACGAAGGGTCCAGATCATGGGTGTTGCGGGGAAGCCATGAATCTTCTTCCTGAATCCGGCCACATCGAGTACTGCCTGATAATCCTCCTTCATCGTGGTGAATTCTTTTGCGCCAATATTAAACGTGTCGTTTGCCTGCTCGGATGGAAGTGTCGCTGCGAGATAGATGGCTTCGCATAAATCTTCCACATCAAGAAGCTGATAACGATTCTTCCCGCTTCCAATCATCGGAAATCCCTTGGCGTCCGCTGCCCAATCATAGAAGAGTGCAAACACACCGAGACGCTCAGGACCGACAAATGATTTAGGACGAATAATAGGTACGATCATGCCTCCCTCTCTATAGGTGAGACAGAGTGCTTCGGCTGCTATCTTCGCCTTGCCGTACTCCCCCACTCCGTCTAGTTTGTCGTTCTCAAAAAGTGGATGGTGATCAGGAATGCCATATACCGCAGTCGACGATATGTGTACGACGCGTGCGATACCATTCTCTTTTGCTGCTTTAAGGACATTTTCGGTTCCTATAATATCCGTCGAACGAATATCTTCTGCGGAGTATAACGGAAGCGCAGCTGCCGTATGAACCACAACATCAGCTCCCTTCATGGCCTCCTTGAGGGAACCATAATCTCGAATGTCACCAGTAACCACCGTTACCGTGTTCGCTTCGGGGTACGAAAAAGGTTCGAGATCGTAGGAAGTCACCGCCACCCCCTTCGAGAGTAAGTGTCGAGCGAGGTTAATACCGAGAAATCCGGCTCCGCCAGTGATGAATACGCGCATAGATTATATATACAACATGGTAACGCCCAAGATAATAAGTGCGAGCGCTGCTGCCTGGATATAGGAGAACGATTCTCCAAACAACAGTACGGAGGCGGAAGTCACGATCAAAAGTCCACCAATCACCATGGCTGGGTACGCAAGCGAAAGCGGCAGACGTGAGAGCGCGAAGGTATAGCAAACGACATTCAACGCAAATAGTCCGACACCGCCAACGAGATACGGATTAGTTACCGCGTGCAAAAGCATATTGCCTGATACCCCCTCGCGCAGAGTCGTGGAGCCCGCCTTTAAAAGCGCGTTTGCGCTCGCATTTAGGACAAGTGCCACCCCGAGTGCAATCCAGCCAATCATAGTAGCCATGATACGACGCGATCGATCATGTAGGAAAGGCGAACGGTAGTGCGTTCGCTGCCTGACCTTTTGCGGCTCGTAGGAATAAACTCAGCCTTCAGATTCCGAGCAAGGAGACCATCAATGAGGTATTTGTCCCCGACTACCACGAATGGCCTATCGCCCGGAACAATTCCCGTCACTGCACGTACACGTGGCTTACCCGCCGGTACCCCACTAGGGGCGACAGCTATTCCGAGCACGCTCGAAATTTGATTGATGCGCGCACGATCTTTTCCATTAGTGAGGAGGTAGACGGTATTTCGCTCTGCCAACTGTTTTGCCGCAATGATTGCGGAAGCTCCAAGAGTATCGTCCCCATCCGGAAGTAATGTGCCATCCACATCGAGAAGAACGGTTCTGTCCGTAAGAGTTAATGCAATATCTTCAAAAGATTTTGGAGCCGGTGCAGTCATCGAAGTATTCCAATTATAACGAACACCGTAATACCCCATCCGATAACCGCGTACTGAAGTGATCGATCAAGATAAATATGGTCAGAGGGTCCATCGTTCGCCCCGTTGTCTCGGTCAACAATTGCTTGGTAGCGTAGTAGTCCAAAAAACACGAAGGGTACCGTTAGTGTCATATACGGGCTATACGGTGAGTTGAATGTGTAGAGTGTATAGAGCGTAAGGGTGATGGTAAGTGTGACCGAGCGTGCATGATCAAGAAATAGCTGCGAATAATCCTCGAGTGAGACACGGCCCCCTATGTCTCGAATCTTTAGTTCGCCCGCTCGCTTAGTGAAGCCAAGATACGTCGCAAGGAAAAAGAGCGTAAGCAGAAGCCAGGCGGAAGCAGGTGCCATGACTGCCGCGGCACCGACAAGCACGCGCATTACAAAACTTGCACCAATGAGCATGACGTCGAGAATAGCAACGTTCTTCCCTGCCAAAATATAAATTGTATTTACCGCAATAAATCCGAGCGTTGCACTAAGCACAAGTGGCCCAAGCACGTATCCCAGACCAAGTCCTATGCCGATTAGGAAAAAAGCAAAAATACGAGCATGTGTTCGGGAAATAGTGCCCGAAGCGATGGGGCGCATCCGTTTGGTCGGATGCAGACGATCCTGTTCGCTATCCTTGAGATCGTTACAAATATAGAGTGCTCCAGAAATAAGACAGAGAATCACAAAAGCTGCGGAGGCATTTTTTATTTCTTCGAGATCAGAGAAACGTGCCGCAAATACCAGCGGTGCAAATACGACGAGATTCTTAAGCCACTGACGAGGCCGCAGGGTGGAAAAAAGCGTTCCCATGCTCTGTGCTGCCATTACTCGAAACGTACACCGCTACTCCCTATCACGCAATTGCCACACTTCTTTGGTACCTGTGTCCTCAACAAGCACATAGGTAGTGGTCCACCATTCTGCCCCCGCAAGACAGGTATCAAGCTGATTACCCGATACCACAACCCAATTTGGCTTTGTTGTCTGGATAAGTTCTCCCGGGATCGTGTAGAGCTCACCTGGACGTACACATGAGGCCGGCACGGGGTAGTAGGCAACTGAGTCAGGACTCACGAGCCCGATGAAATCTATAAGCGGGCGATTCGTTACGTAGCCGACAATACCAATGTCGGCGATACCAACTGAGTCTGTAGGGCGCGCATGCTCTTTAATAAACTGCGCGATCTGGAAGAATTCTTGCTTACTGCCCTCATCTTTGGTCGTAGCGAGCGTATACCAGCCCGCTAAAGGACCAATAAGAAGAGCGGCGACTATAACGCCCCAAAAAGGCCGCTTCGGTAGATATTTGATGAGTGAAGCTACCCCGATACACACAAGAAGAATCCAGAGTGGCTCCATTTCCGACAGGTACCAAGGAAAAATGATTGGGTTCGAAAGACTAAATGAAATGAGATATACGATTGGTATAACGCATAAGATCCACGCTCGATTTCGTATGGTTTTCCACGCACCAACGAGAGCGAGCACAAAGAGCGGGAAAAGATTGAATACGGCTTGTAGGGCGAGATTATCGGGATCATATATCCGGCCCCACAATATGCGACTGATACTTGCGAGCTGAACTTTTAGCGCTTGAAAGTGAGGTATGGAATAAATGATGTCAGAATGCAATTTTGTTTGGAGCGATTGCGGAACAAATGAACCGAAATACAACGTTGAAAATACTAACCACGGGGTAGCTACTGCAACGGTAAGCGCAGTTAAAATTGCCGTCTTTCTGAATCCAACGGTAGTGAGCCAATACACACCTGCAAGAACAGCAATGAGTCCAGCATCAGGTCGAGTCAGTACCGATAAGGCCAGAAAAACAGCGGCAGTTTTGTGCCTCCCCTCAAGAAGCATGGATAAGAAGCCAAGGAGCAAGAAAAGGAAAAGTGGTGTTTCCATTCCCTCAGGAATAGTTCGAGCAAGATTGAGGGCAAAGATGAGTACACTTACTATCGCTAACCACAGCGGAAGGAATCTGTGTGCCAATCGATAGAAATACCACGCCGCGCAGGAGAGGAAGAAAATATTAAGATACGCAACCAGGTCGGGCGTTGGCACCCACATGAAAAGCCACTTTATAAGTGACGCAATGAGCGTAAACAACGGTGTCGTTGATCCAAGAACTTTTTCTCCTATGTTGTAAACAAATCCGTCCCCTGCTGCGATGTGATCAATGTACCGGTAGAGGATGAACTGATCATCATTTGGGAATCGAAGCGCACTAAACAAAAAAACCGAAAGTGACGCAGCTGCAGTTATTAAAAAAGCAATCGCTTCCCCTTTATTCCTTACAGACCACGAAATAACACGTCTTTTCAAATTCATACACGTTTAGAGACAACAACGAGTGTTTCAGTAAATTTCGGAGTTATCTGTGAAATGAGTCGATATATGACATTCAGAAATTTCTTTTTCCAACTTTCAGTATGCGTATACTCAAGGGAATAGACATATTCTATCTCGCTCGTTTCTAGACCACATTTAGCAAGCAGTACTTTGAGAGTTCTATGATTGAAGTAACACGTATGATCGGGATTTACCGTAGGTTCATCTTTCGTGAATTTTTCAGCGATATTAAATAGATTGAAGGCATTAGGCGTCGTAAGAATGAGCTTACTGTCTGCATTCATGTGCGCCTTACATGCAGCGAGGAACTGCCCAGGATTCGGAAGATGTTCAATAAGATCGCCCGCAAAAATGACATCGAAAATCACCCCGGGGAAGGAAAAAGTCTCTGCACTTCCCTCCTGATAGTGCTCAGTATCCGGGTATTCTGCTCTATCTATTTCAAGATCAATACCGTAGACCTCCTTGGTATTTTCCTTTAAAAGCGCATGCGGCCAATTGGGATCATTTTTTTGAATGCCCTGTCCTGAAAATCCCACATCAAGTACACGATGATTCGAATCAACATACGCGTGAATCAAATCACGTTTTGTGGGAAAAACAGTGCGCGTCTTCATGCCGTGCATTCTCTCACAAGGTTGTCGATGAGTCGCGGAAGACTGTGGTTTTCGGCAAGACGACCCATTAACTCCTCTAGCTCATGTCTAGATTCTGGAGAAAGGGCAAGTACAGTAGCTAGCGCTTCGCTAAGCGTGAGTGCATCGGTAAAGGAGGCAGTATTCCCAAGCGCCTCATTAAAGTCCTCGCTCGCCGCGACCACCAGAGCGCCACATGCTGCGGCTTCGAACAGGGTTTTATCGAACATACCGGAAGGAGAACAGTTTACAAAGATTTCATGACTACGGAACACATCGACCGCTTTCTCATGAGTGACGGCTGGATAGAATCGCACGCGGTCATGCAGCCCGAGCGCTTCGGCGCGCGCTTTCAGGCTCGCATAGTACACCTCGTCACCGGGTGCGGGTGATCCATAAAAATCAGCAACAAAACTGACGCCCTTACTAATAAGTAGCCCGAGCGCCT
>ERZ1292632.2084-Hain-H43-01um-R2-2084-length-17531-cov-169_pt1 | contig 17531 bp, 28 predicted proteins | sample MGYA00564407_ERZ1292632 | MGnify/ENA primary metagenome ERZ1292632 (study PRJEB36523, sample SAMEA6512637) | groundwater metagenome | collected 2019-01-08 | study: AquaDiva: Metagenomics assemblies of 32 groundwater samples | reverse complement strand
GGAAATGGAGCTAACCCGGCGTGCCTTGCTTGGCGACCAACGAGCCGCTGCCGAACTTGGGGCCGCTAAACAACGTGAGGAGATTGAGCAACGCCCACTCAAACGCTTTACCACATTAGCCGGTTCCTTGCGTGGCCTAGACCCCGATGTGCAACAATCATTTGCCCGTCAATTTGGAGTTAACGTGCCTGGAGGTGGTCGATTACAACGAATTGAGGACGAGGCTCGTATAAAGGCACGAGTGGCCGCAGCCGAAAAAGCCAACGCACCACTTGGGGTTGACCTTGCCAGCAAACTTTATCGCTATAACCCTGAAACTAAGCAACTTGAAGTTCCCGAAGACCCCGATATGACGAGTCAACAAGCTAAAGCACAAGGATTCAGGGTTGTCAGCCCTAAAATTTTGGAACGTATGTCCGAGACAACCGCTATTCGCCCTGCTTTTGGCGCGTTGAAAGTGGCCGTGGATCAGGCCAATCAGCATAATATAGTGTCACTGGGTTTGGGGCGTTGGTCTGGCGGATTGGTTGGTAGTGAAGCTGGAAAACTGTTGGACACCGCCACGCGTGACTTCGCCCTTCAGTTTGATCGGCTAATGGGCGGTGTGCGTGGTGCCGCGTCCGTCACCTTGTTTGAGGCCATGCGCCAAAGGATGCCTGAAATTGTTTCAACCCCCAATGTGAGAACTCGTAGTTTGGGAATCCTTGAAGGCATCATGGACACCCTAGAGGACAACTCACTCAGGACTGCCTTTGGTATGCCACTTGATAAGGCTGGATTGAAAAAGGCCGAGGACAACGCCAGGTTGGTGGTTAAAATGGCGGATGAGGCTAAGAAGGCACCAACACAATTCACTCCCACAGCACAACAAACCACACGAGTCCGCGACCTCAAAACAGGTGAGATTAAACACGTAAAAGGTAGTCCAAGTGACGAATTGCTGGCTCGAAAAGGACTTGAAAGGGTACGATAATGCCACCCGAAGTTGAACAAGAACTTGAGTTTGTGGATGATCCCGAGCTTGAGTTTGTAGAACCACCCGGTTTGGTTGAAAAAGCACAGGGAGCCATCAAACACGTTGCCGGGCTTCCTGCTAAGGGCTATGAGGAAATTGCCGGACTCAATATTCCTGGGATTAGTCCCGTGGCTGGTTTGGTTTCCAAAGCCTTGCCCACTACCCTGTCGGGTTGGTTGGCGCTTGGGTTGCCATTACCACTAAAAGGGTTTGGCATTGGCCCCGCGTTTGCTAGATCAGGGCGAGCCATAACAGGCGGATTGGTAGGTGGCACTTTAGAGGAAGGTCCCACAGTGGAAACTGCCAAAAAGGGTGCTTATGCCGGGGCTGGACAACTTCTGGGTGAAGCCATTGGTGTTCCAGTAGGTAAACTCATTGGACTTGGTTCACGTATGATACGCTCAGCCATGGGTCAATCGCAGTTTCAAACCAAGGTGGTCAATGCCATTAGAAATTACATCCCCGGACTACCAGAAAAGCCAACTGGCAGTCAACTAGTCGAGCTAATCGAGGGTGGAGTAGGTCAGACCAACCTTGGTGACGCTTACAACAGTGGCATAAAAACAATTTTAAAGGACGTGGGGCAGGATACTAAAATCGCTAACGCCAAAATATATGCAATCCTAACCGATTACTTTCCCGAGGAGTTTGCCATAAAGCGGGGAGCCATTGGCGTTACGGGTGACGTTGCTGAGGCAATAGGAAAACAAACTGAACTTCCAGTATCCGACATTATGCAGTATGCCCGAAAAATCGGTGAGCGAGTGCGGACCACCGCAGTCAAGCGTGGAGTGACGCGGGCCGAGATTGCCGCCGATAATCGAGCTATCCGGGATGAGCTTGCTCGCGAGCTAAATAAACTAAAAAGTGGTGCTGGTGATGCTTACAAACAAGTAAACACCGAGTATTGGAAGGGCAAAACCGTGTTGGATGCCCTCCAAACTCACCGGATACTACGCGGTACACCCACGAAGGAAACAACTATCGACTTCAACGAAGCCCAAGAAATGTTACGCGAAAACCTGGCTGATCTCTACAACGTCGGCGCGAAGGATTTGGTTAACGCCATTTTGCGGGGTAGGCCACTTGGGAGTTTGCCATTAACCACTCGATTACCGGGTCACGTTGCGGCCAGGGGTGGGCGACTTGCTTTATATGAACATACCCCAAACATTTTAAGCCCCAATTTACCTCCAGTTTTACGAGAGCCAATAAGCCCCCGCATTAGTGGTTACGCGGGACAGCGTTTGTCTGACTTACTGCGGGAGGAACAACAGTGAAAGACTCCTGGTTAAAGTGGGTACTGGCGGGTCTATTGACGGCCACGCTTGGTAGTTATGCCTGGGGCACTAAGGTTGCCTGGCGAGTGGAAGATCGGGCTGCAAGCGCCATCGGGGGCTTGGAACAACGGCTGGAAAAGCGTCTCGACCGGCTTGAGGAAGTTATTATAGAGCAGTTTAAACGTGCGGAAAGGACTAGAAAATGAACTTTTTGGTTGGATTGTTGATCGCAGCTGTGCTACAAATGCCCGTGGTGCCTCCTGGGGCAAAACTTGGCGCTGTAGCACCAATACCCTGTCCTACCCCGGCAATCGCACAGAGCTATACACTGCCAGACGGCAGTTTCATGGACACCTACGCCCTGTTGGATGACACCATTTTTGGTGTGCTGGTGTTCGATAAGGAGGACAAGTTTCTAGCTGCTTTCGTGTATGAAGACGGCAAGGTGGTCAAATATACCGTGATAGAGGAATTGAACAAAAAGCACCCCCTATGTCGTGATGCCGAGGAAGCTGCCATTAGAAAGCGAGGGATATGATGCCCGCACTATGGAGCCTAATTCTACCCGCGCTCATCCCAGTGCTCGCTGATGGCGCACGCGGGGTTTTCAACTGGCTCACTGGGGGCCTAGGTGCCGAGCCTGCCAACACCAAGGAAGCCATCGAACTGATGGATGCCGAAACCCGCAAACTCCAGGCCATCGCTGCGCTTGATGCCCCCGTTGGCACCATCAGCCCGTGGGTGGCTGACCTTCGGGCGAGCTTTCGATACCTGGCCGCTGGAGTCATCATAGTACCAGCACCGTTCATAGCACTCTATGGCATATTTGTACCGACCGAGGCGGTGCTTGCCTTTGCGGACTTCTACATCAACGCCCTTGCTGCGCCCGTTTTCTCGTTTATTTTTGGAGAGAGGATGCGTATGCACTTTAGAAAAGGTTCTTAGTTAATAAACTTATATTACTCGCCTGGCTCGTCAAGATGAACATCTGCGTAAGAAGTGCATTTGGGTTGTCTGCAAGAACCGCAACTTCCACCCGAATTACACCAAGGATGGTCAAACCTAAGCTCGATTGACCCGAAGCAAGGGGCAGTCGCAGCAGGCTCAAACTTGTGCTTATCGCTCCCGCTTGCCAAAGGTTCACTTTGTTTATTAAACTCACTCCGCCCGGCGGGGTTCTTAGGGCGATCATCTAGCTCCGGGCTAAATTTGCTTTGCTCTACCTTGAAGTAATCATATTTAGTGTGTAAATCAAGAAGTTTTAGCAACCCTTCTATGGTTTCCTTGCCGATAGATTGCCAACGCTCCTCATACTTGGCTACGATTGCTGCTTCGCCCTTGACGCTGGAATTTAAAGCTACTCTATGAGACATGAACGAGGCTGGATCACCGTACTGTACCATATACCCCACAGCCATCGAAAGTAGATCAGCAAACTCATAAGGAATTTGCCAGTATTTCCCGTTGCGCTCAAGGTTGAGCATGTCAAGAAGCTGATTAACCATGAAGTAGATATTTCTGTGCAGGGTTGGTTGTTCAGTTTCCCAAAACTTGAGGTCTGTCCTTAGTATGGCGAGAATTATGTCATTCCAATTAGTCCGACCTGCTTCAATATCCTCAATGTATTTACCAATCCTACGTTGAATGTCATTCATGTGAAATGCCTCCATATAAGTCTGACTACCAAAACAACTCCATTTGATGCAAGACTGAGCACAACTAGTTTCGTGGGCATCGCCTGTAAGTAAAAAATAAGGGCCGTAAAGTATAGAATATCGCTCACCTAACCCTCCATTGTGGCAAGGATGCCGGTTGCGAGTGAGTAAGCCGCCCACACCCCGGCAAGTTTATAGGAGCCTGTCCAGGCAAACCAGACAGCACCCGCTATGTTTAGTAGTGCGGCCATGAGCAAAAACCAGTTAATTTTCAACTTTTACCGCCTTCCGTTCGCGACTCCACCGCCGACATTTTTGGCAAACATATCGTCGATATTTCAAGTTCTCCGCATAAGTAAATCCTCGATATTCTACCTGTCCACCACACACACTGCATGTTGATCTATCGTCAATAATCCGGGGGTGTGCATTATCAAAGGGGCGCAGGCGGAAATACAGTTCCTCCAAGGCTAGAACATCGCCACGGCAGTAATGCGCCAACCCCGCGAGTGCCTTTGTATCCCCCTGCATAACCTTAAACCAGGCGGTAGGCCAGTTGTTCTCTAGCTTTTGGTGACGCAGATTGAGTATTTTGGCAAGGTGCTTCAGGCGATTGGACGAGTAGTTAGCCACCGACCGCGCAATCATGCACGTATCCCGCATCTTGGTGAATGGAATGGGCGGTAAGTCGTGGATCAGTAACCTTCCGCTAAGGAAGCGACGGTCGAACACAGAGCCAAAGTGTGTAACAACCAGATCGGCCTCGGTGATTAGTTTGCTGGCTTCTTTTAGCAACTGCCTGTCGTCAAACTTTGACAAACTTATTTCACCTATAGTCAGCGATTTAGCGACCTTCTCATGTGCCCATTTATACCCGAACACAATGACAAAGCCTAAGTCAGGCTTGAGTGCATTGACGCCCGCCGATTCTATGTCGTAAAACAGGATTTTAGGTTCGCTCACGTTCACCTTGTTTCTGAGCACCAAGCCTGAAAGTCCTGGCGCTCCGTTCGCTAATGTTTAGTTCCTTTGCAACGAGTTTGTCGAGGTCACGCATACTTAGATTTGGGGGCGCGTTTGTCAAGATTCGCCCCACGGCCTGCAACTTTGCCTCTTCTCTATTATACACAAAAATGCCGTCGCCTGCTAGGGAAATCGGGAGATCGTCAAACTCAACCGTGAGTTGGGACTTTCGGTGTGCGAGGAAGGTTTCCTTACCGCGTCGATAAAATTGGAGAGCCACCTGCGCCATGTTGATGAACTCCATGTTGCCGGATGCGTTTTGCTTCGGGTCTATGTAATTACCACCTGGATCGGTTCGCATTTTTCGTTCGTGATGAATGAACAAAATGGCCGCTCCGGGGAACATGGCCTTGAAGGCGTCATAGACCTTATCGGGGATACCGCTCGTGGATAGATCACCATTGATTACCTTACGGATGGCGTCCACGATCACGAGGTCAAACCCTCGCTCCTCGTGTGCCTGACTGAACAATTCTTTGATCTCACGGTGTCGAGTATCCGGGTAGCTTGACAAAAACTGAAGACAGTCAAAACCTATGTAATCGACCGCCAATGAAAAATGGGGACGAAAGGGCACATCAGCTTGCCCCCATCGCTCCTGGATACCTGTTGTTGGAGTGTCCACTTCAATAAACAAGACGTTACCCCGTGTAACTGGCAATCCCCACAGTGGTTTGCCCTCTTGAATTGCATGAGCCATTGTCCAGGCGGTGGCAGTTTTGCCAATTCCCGCATAGCCATAGAGTAATATTATACACCCTCGCGGAATATAGGGTTCCAACAAAAAGAGGTTCGTCGGGCGCGGTAGGTCAAGTACGTCCGCTGCATTAGTGAAGATTCTCATTATTTGATAGTTTAAAAAACAAGCTTTTCAATAACATCATTAAGAGCATCATAAATGTCATAAAGGGTCCCTTTCTCAAAAGCAGTTTGTGCTATTTCGGCGTAACGTTTACATGCGTAAGTATGCTGTAGTATTTCCTTAAGTTTATTCTTGGTTAATGCCCCCGTAAGAACCACAAGAAAAATGGCCTCATTAAGACTCAAATCAAGCCTAATTGTTGGTTCAGCTTGCATCACAGTGACGTTAGCCATTTTATATGCCTCCTTTTAGTTATGAATCAATGTATCCTGAATACACCCTTGGCAATGCCGCCAGGGAGTCCAATCGTGGCAACCACATGGGCCATAGACTAACCTACCATGACCACCACAAGTGGAATAGTGGAAGTGCCAAAATCGGTCGTCATTCTGTTGATGGCATTTCAATTAGTGCCTTTCCTTGATTACAGAACGGAAGAGCAGCACAATATTCTTCACACCTCACATTACGCCCCGGACGTTTCTCAATCTCGAAGCCACTAGCCCCTGCAATCCAAGTTACAGCCTCAGCCTTACTTGCCAGCACGCGGGCGGCCTTTTTGTTGCCTTTCTTTTTGACGGCCCAAGTGGTCGGATGTGCCCACCGCTCTTCGTCAGTACACTCGGGCAAATCACTGTCAAGTTCATCAACAGCAAATTGGTGAATAGCAACTCGCTCTTCTACGTAACGCTGTTGGGTTTCCTTGCTCCACAGTGGAATATCCTTGAGTAAAAAGGGCACAAGCGGATAATTGCCTTCGCCCGCCTTACTTTGCATCCAATCACGCAGGATACCCACTATTTGAAGACCCTTTACGTCAATGTCAATTTTGTCTCGATTCTGACCAAAAAGCCAAGCATAACAATTTAACTGTGCCTCCCATTCAGGTTTATCACCAAGCAAAAATGAGTAAACACTCGTAACTTTCCAGTCCTGGATAATGCCCTCGGCAGTTAATAAATCAGGTTTACCGCTCACGATCCAACCACTCACTTTTGCGATAAGTCGTACTTCAGCAAAGGAACTACCTGGATCAGAACGCTCAAATATTTGGTGAACACTTTGTCCAAGTAGCGACCACAGAAAGTCCGTAGCATCTTGAGTAACCTCGGCGTCGTGGCGTTTTTCAAGCTGGTATTTGCGCGGTGCGCCAATCAACCGTGTAACTGAAATGTTCCCAACCTTTTCGTAGGTGTCGTTTAGGATGGCGCTTACCAAAGGCGCGGGTAGGTCGTAGTTATTTGTTATTTTCACGAATCCTCCTTTAACCAAATTCCCTCATGCCGAAGTTTAGACGCTTTACGCTGTGTTGCGTTTGCAATAGTAAGATGTTGAAATGGTAGCCATTTTGCATCAGAATTTTCACATACAATAACTTGGCCTCTTCGTGCTTGACACCAACCAGCGAGATGCTCATAACAAATGTCACGGCCATGCGGATAACGCCTTTGTCCACAATAGGGCGGATCAATGAACCATGTTGCTTTAATATCAGGAGCATCTTGATAATCACCCTCAATCAAGGTCCAGTCTCGAATCTTAGCCAAATTTGCAAAGTACCGTTTCCAACCAACTTGATGTAAACGCTCAATGTATTTTCCAGCATGTGACCGTGGGGACTCACTCCCCTGATTAAAAACGAAACCCATGAACCATTTTGCGCCTTGTGGCTCAATGTCCGGGATTCGCTCGCCCGGTTGAAGCATTGGAAGCATGGCAAGTTCAGTTTCAGTTACGGTTTGGAGCCAACGCCAAATTTCCATAATGACAGGACTCTTGTCAATTAGAATTACTTTTCTGTCTCGGCCATAGCGTAGCGAATATCGTGCCGCCCCCGCAAATGGTTCGATAATTGTGTCATGTTGAGGTTCAGGATAGTAACCCCAACGAACAAGATTACCTTTTCCGCCATAGTATTCAAACATTGTTGGTAATCCTTATGGGCGAAAACCCTTGAGTATGCTTGCGTAGATACCGTCAAGTATTCGTTGCTCGCGTGGTTGTTTTTCTAACTCGCTTGCCAACCACCGTTCCCAGTCAGGCCGCTCAACCACAGATCCGCGATACTTCATCATGTCGCCAAAGTTATAACCAACCGAAAGCTCAAGTGGCACATACATCGTCACTCCATGAATCGTCACGGGAATTTTGAACGACCGCTCGGCAAGTTCGGCAAACTCGACCGTTCGCTCGGGCGGTATGGACGCCACAAACGAATCATGTCCTTCGTGATGCCATTGGACGTAATCAACTCCTGAATAGTAAATGTTATTGATGCCCCGATGTGTCCAAGCGGGTGTCATGCTTTGCGGCACCCAAGCCACGGCATCGTTCCATTGGTGATCGGTCATCTTGCCCGTCAAACTCAAACAGCTTAATGCCTCGTAAAACACTCGTTCATCCCCAAACGGTGTTTCCAGTTTGCCCCGCTCCTTGATTTGGTCACGAGTCCAATCATGCCACTGGAGTATTTCAGGGCGCTTGGACAGGTAATTCATACGCAATTTACGGGTTTCCTTAACCGGGAGGCCCAACTTGGTGCTCATCAAAAACGGCCCTTCGCGGTAGTGGACGCCGTGGACTAGCTCTTTGGACAGTTTATAGTCAGGAGTGTCTTTTTTAACAGGATGCCCGAATACCAGTATAGCATTTTCGAGGTGGACGTGTCTAGTAGGATCGTCGAAAAGCTTAATCAGGTCTTTGCACTTCGATAGATAAGCCACCCACCGGGCCTCTACCTGAGAACCGTCGCCGCTGACAAACACGCGTCCGGGCGGGGGTTCATACTTGTAACGCAACGACCGGGGAAGCGTGTGGGCGTTACAGCCACGCTCAAACGGACTCAAGTTCATGGCGAACCTGAAAGTCTCTGTGGATTCAACTGTGACACCGTATCTAAGCTTCATGACGATTTTGTGTTCTCTTTACATGCTTGCTCAATGATCTCTGTAAATTCCTTCAAGCAAATTGGACATTCGTCGGCTCGAATATGCTGGTGGGTGCATGATAACTCATGGACGATTACCCACATTTCTTCCCGTGTGCTCATTCTATCTCCTTTGCCTAAGCTTTGTGAATTACCTTTTTGTTCACACCTAAATCAGCGGGGCTTGTGCCCCACACATATAGGATTGTGCCAAGTAAGCCACCACTGTCGTCCACCAACGTAGATACTTTAGCTTCGTGGGGGAAGTGGACAAGAGAGCTTAGGGATATGCGCACACCGCTGTCTAGTGTAATTTCCATGCTTTCATCCCCCGCGGGACTAACCGGAATAATTTTACTCATCTCAAAATCCTCCTTGTTAAGTAAGCCACGACTTTAAGCTTCATCATAACTAATCTCTATGTAGCTGTCTCGCGCTTTGGTAAGTTTACGATCTGCGATTATATATTTAAGAATATGGTGCTCGGGGTGTTTTATCAACAGTTCAACTAAAGCGTCCTCATCAGCGGTCAGTTTACCCGTCCCGCGCTTGGTTTTGGGCGGCAGCCCAAGCGTTTTATAGCAAAAGGCCATTACCTGTTTATCAGTGATTGTCTTGTTGCCCTTGAGCACGGTCAATTCACCTTGGGTTAGCTCGTGTAACTTGGCCCGTACTTGGTTCAGTTCATCTTGCACCGCATTTTTGGCCGTGAGCCATCCAGCGCCGTTAACCTCCATGCCATTAGACTGCATCTCGAACGCCCACGGAAGGCACTCGGCTGTATAATCCCAGTATAGCTCACTAAACTGTGGATGTTTCTCGAATTCTTTAAGTACACGATGGACAACCCGAATTTGGGCCACACAATCTTTGATATTATAGCGGGCCTTTTTGGTCCAATCCTTACCCTCGCCTTTGTACCAGGGAATATCAGTGAACAGCATAGAGGCGAACGCCAGTTTTTTGGGCAACTCCGGGTACAGCCGATGGAAGGCAATCATGCTATCCATCCATACACACGGGACTTTAACGCCGTACATTTGTAACCAGGCCATGTCATAGAAAAAGTTGTGCCCGGTAATAAAAGGATTGTTGTTGATAAGCCCCTGGAGCCATCGCCAAAACCAATCATCTGGGGGTAACTCATAGGTGGGCATACAAACGGCAGTTTCTTCACCTAGCTCTCCCCAGGCAAACCCGACGTGGGTAATTTTGGTTTTGCGGTCGGTCTCTATGTCAAGTGACCAGGGACATTGTTGTCTTGTTAACTCAGCACCAAGCCTCTCCAATTCATCTCGACTGGGATCAACAAACTCAGTCCATGGCTCATAGTGAATTTCGGGAAAAAGGCTCTGCGGCACTACCTTATCCCGGACAATCCAACCCGAGATGTAAAGCTCCTGCCATAGGGCCTTGCGGAGGATGTAACTAGGATGCAATAGCGGGATCACTTTAAGCCCCGGCACTAGCGAACTTGGGAGGATTGAGCCGCGATAATTTGTGATACCTCGAAGGCCACATAATGCCTGTAAAGCTTCATCGCCGCAGGCAACAACCACGTTAGGACGTGCTTCCTCAAGTTCCATGGCAAGGACCTTGTGCCATTCAAGCAACTCAGGAGAAGGACGAGTGACCAACTTACGGCCAACCTTCTCACGAATATAGAAAGCCTTTTTGAAATCCGGGTCGGTAAATGTGTCATCGGGCGTCCTTTTTGCGACATTGGTGAGTCCTATCTGTTCCCGTGGTAGTCCACCTATAAGGTTGATTTTGTCAAGCAACCGACCGGCGCGGCCGACGAAACCTTCCTTAACCTTACACTCCTCAACCCAAGGGGCCTCCCCGACATAGACTATTTTACAGCCAGGTGGGTACAGCGGAGGACAGTCAACCCTAAGCATCAAAATCGACTACCTCACACAGGGAGTTCATTATCTCTTCGGCCATACACTCTGTAACTATCTCTTCTGTTGGTTTGCTGGTATATTTATGTGCCCTACGCCATCCCATAAGGCTTCCTTCCTCAACTGCACGAACGACAACAGCGTAACCATTAACCTTTGCCTTAACTTTCCGCTTGCTCATAAACAATCCTCGTAAACACCCCGCCAGAGATAAAAACCTGTCCGTGTGGGAGCGCAACAGCGGACATGGTTGGTTTCAGGCCAATATCAAGCCACCTGGAGTTGATTTCTAGGCTAAAAACTACTGGCCGTTCACGAGTGAACTCCGCTTTGCCGGTGTAATCTTCTACAATATATGAGTACATTTTATGGTTTACCTACAGTTTGCGCGCTCCCAATGCACGTTTCATTACCATTCATTACATCTTCTACAACACTTGGATCAACTCCTGGCGGAAGCCACATAAAACTCTCTAGCTCCTGCGGATGATATTCAATTCTGAACATACGCCAGCCTTCAAAGCCTTCGGGCCAGCACATTACCATTTGCTCGACCAGGGAGATATAGTAAGTTTTAGGCATAAAAAGTATGCCTCCCAATGGTTATCGTTTCTCTCATGGCACTTATCCAAGTTGGCAAGCTGCCACGTATTTTGATGGTAAGCTCTTTGTTGAGATAATGGGTCGCTCCACCCGTGGGATCGCGTGCTTTGTTGTAGTATGCAACCTCAGCCACGGCTTCAGCATCAGCCATGATCTCATCATCAATTATATCCAACCGCATCCTGGTTGGTGATCCTTCATTCCAGGCTGAAAAATGTTTGTCCTTAAGCATAGTGTCGGACAGGCTCCACCTGAATTTACGGGCGCGATTAACAATCGCCCACGCAACGGCCAATTTGCCTGCAAGTGGCTCACCTTCGGCTTCCATGGCTACCGTAAGAGCTAACAGCATGATTTCATGTTTTGGAGTCATTTGTTTAGGAACCTCCACAAAATCAAGGGTTTGCGCGGAAAACACTAGAAAAAGGCCAATTAAAACTGCCCTGAACCCTGCACCAACCACTAAGCCACCTCATCATCAGACTCCAAACCCCTCGTTACAGGGGGTCTGCCGGGCCCAAACCCACTTTTTCGTGGCCTGTTCAGGGGCAACCTCACCAACCGTTTAGGAACCTCAAACATGGCGTGCCTTTCCTCATCCTCACTCGGAAACCACCCACGCTTTTTCATGCGCCGATACACGGTTTCGCTAGAGGTCCAAATGGTAGCCATGTCGCTATCCTCGGACCAGTTAATGACGGTTTCCCGCTCCTCACGTGGACCTATGCCAGTCATGGATTTACCCCACAACAACAGCTACAACCTACCTCCGCAACCCAGGACCACAATTCACCTACTTGCTTATCCTGCACGCCTCACCCCCCTTTCACAAACACACGGCAATTTACAATGAAAGTGCTCTTGAGTACGGTTACACTTTGGGCAGTACCAACCCGCATAACGCTCAGATACATCAGTAGAACAATGCACAGCTTTAGTCTTACACCACCAACACCATAATTGAACCTTCCAACTCATTCAAAGTTTCGTCGTTTCGGGTAAATCGTCACAAACAGCGGCCATCATACAAAGGAGCAAAACACGAAAATCCCTTTCTGCTTCGGAACCCCAATAATTGACTGCTTTCTCAATATCTCTAATGAGTAGTTCCCTGTACGGATCAGGAGACATAGTGCTTGCATATACAAAGCGTTCATTATAATTAACGCCGTTCCCTGTCGCCATTACTGCGCTGCAACTATATTCTTGCTCACCGCTTGCTATAGCCTCAGCAGCCTTCAGATAGATTTTAGCACGCTTAGATAACTTTTTCATTCAACACCCCACAAACGGATTGAGTATTTGCTCTAGCGTCACGTCATCAATCCAGGGTCCAATAATTTCTAGGTAAACTGTTGGTATAATCCCGCTCCAATGCTCCAACGCAGCCTTTAACATCGGGAAGTAAAGGTTCCATTCAAACATGGCTATTCGTTTCTATCACCTCCAACGGAAGGACTTTTTTATAAAAAACGGTAGAATATGGCACGAAAAAGTCACCTTTCCTGTGCGGACGCCAAAATTGTCTAAGTTGTTGAAGTGTGTTTGTGAGGCTGCCCACTGCCCCATTGTCTGGCCCTTTAACTTTTTCACAAGCCAGTACTTTAAGCGTCATGTTGCCTTCACGACAACTGCGTACAGCCTCTAAGTTGGGTAAACAAAATATGGCTCCTACTTTGGCTTTAGTAATTTTACCAATTTCATATTTAAGGCTTATTTCAGGGAATATGCGAACGTAGGCAGATAGATATTCACCTTCAGGGGTTTTATACACTCTTTTGTAAGCCACAACCCATGTTTTATCATTCTTCATGGTGCCTCATTATCTCTTTTACCGGCCAACAATGGATGACAATCCCATTCCACAATTTCCTTAGTGTAACCAGCTATGATGTGCTCTGGTACTTCTTCCTCGCCAACCACACGTCGGGTACAAACAGCACTCCGGTTAAATAGGAACTTCAAGTATAACTCGCCAAACTTGCGTTGTATGGTGAGATACTCATTTTGGTGCACTTTTTCTGTGTCACCAAGCGCGTGAGCTATTTCTATGGCTTGTGCTGCTTGTGCTTTCTCATCATCCCAGTATAGGACAGCACCACAAAAATCGTAAGGTATAGGCATTGACTCAACTTGATGTTCGTACCAATCGGCAATTAAGCGAAGACTTTTAGCGTATTGTTTAGGTGTCATCTTCAACATCGTATCTCCCTGACTGCTTTGTGCATAATCAAAACCTTCACGTCTCATCCTTCTTCCCACAAACCGTACAAGTCCACCCTTTATGTTTCATATCCTTTACTCGTTCATTCTTGACACGTTTGCCCTTGCCATACTTAGCATCTTGATATTCAGAAGGACAATTACATAATCTAATATCAATCATAAATCAAAACCTTGCTAGTTCATCCCTCAAAACTAGGCGGTCCCCCCAGGCTTCACCACGCAGCCTTTTCAGTGACGGCTGCCCGACTACTCCCCTGGTTGCCAGAGCACGTAATGGTTACTGGCAATAGCCAGCCTCTCAAGTCAATGACAGCCCTTTGTGCTTCCATCCCATTATGACCTCAAGGTTTCTGTTTGCTTCTAGTATCGCGGTTTGTTCTTATACACAACAATCGCCAATGCTAGAAGCAATGCCGACCAAATAACCATTTGCCACTCCACAGTGCCTCCTGTAAAAAATAGACCATGATACAGTTGCAACTGATGGAACTATCATAGCCCAAATGTCTGTGGGTTTCATTCCCTTGCGCGCAGGGTGTTCCACTTTTACTAACCACAGAGTACCTACAAAAACGGTATGCGTTTCGGCCAAGATGCGCATCCCCTTGGTTCCAGACTCCCTTCTCGTGAGCCTCACCGCTACCCTGCTAAGCTCCCTTCTGTCGGATCAACCGCCCGCGCAGATAACCATTGGATTCCTTCAGCCGCAGCGGGTAGTTTGTCCCTACCTTGCTCTGGAAAGCGGCCAGCAACTCCGCTCGGTGCTCGTCCGTTTCAGCATACACGGCTTGTCGCTGATTGCGCGGCACCAAACCGTAGTCGTGCAAAGCCGCCAAGAACAACCGTTTGATGAAGTCGTCACTATGACTATCAGCAATAGTGATCCTTTCCTGATGCTCAAACGACGTTCCTTCCGCATCTTCTAAGCCGCCGAACGTCACCTTTAACGCTGGTCCGTTGCTCTGCTCAACCAACTCAACAGCGGCCAGCCTGGCGTTCTGGTGCGTGCCCTCCCTTGGGTCAATCAGTTCCTCCCCGCGTGGGATAGAACCAAGCAAACCCTCAACTACTTCATCACTCATTTTGTATCACCTCCTTTCCGTGTTAGGCGTTAGTAACAATCCTAAACAATTCTACAATGAGCTGAAACAAAACCCCTGCTCCAAGTCCCGCAAGGACTGCAATAAGAAAGTTTTCAAAGGAAATCATCTAAACAACCTTCTTTCCTTGTAAAATATAGAAATTGTCATCTAGTGCCATTTTAAAAAGACTAAACGCCTGATACTCAGCCGTTGTAGCCCGTATTCCACTCAACATGACACAACGCCCCCAAAAGCACTCGTGGTGCTCCATCCAACACTCAGCCCAGTGCGTGCCCATTACTTCGTTTTTGCGCTTCCCCATAATTTACATCATCTTCATGTTTATGACGGTTCGTACTGCATACACGATAGCCACAAGGTTAAAAACTAGACATATCCATATGACCACAAATATAATTGCCCTTATTTTATCGTTGCATTTTTCCATAACTTCTCCCACGGCATAACAGGGTTTTTAATATCTATTGTAACATCTATGACCTCTGGCAGGTCGTACTTTCCGCGAACACCGACGCCCTTTACCACACCGTCACTTACAGTACGAATAAAGAACCGTGTGCCTTTGATAGTGCGATCACAGTAACAGTAAATACCAGCATCACCCATGCCAGTAGCCCGGTAATCCATCTTGCCACCAATGTCGGGCCAGCGTTCGCGTATATTCCCATCGGCATCCTTATCAGAAGTTTCCCACGCTGTTAGAATGGCATTACAGGGTAACTTAAACACCTTCCTGATCACGCCAATGACGCCCTGCATTCGCTTGCCCCACACATAATACTTGTTAGTGGCGTCACGAGGATCACTGATGTTATTCACGGCGCAAATCCATGACACCAACGCATCATGTAACATCGTGCCGCCGTCCATGATAACCGTATCCGGCAAAGGGGCAATCACATCGTCAATTTTAATGTCTCGCTTTACAGCAAAGGCATTACTGATCTCTTCAACATCATCCATCATTTTTTGTCCTGCACCACCAAGCCGCTTCCACCTGTCATTTTTGGATGATAGCTCCTCGTAATCAAATGGATACTCAACCACCCACAACGTTTTAGGATCAACCCCTGGTGGTATGCTGACTATGCCTGGCTCATACTTGAGTAATATCTTGTTACCAGGCGCACTCACGGCAAACGTCGTTTTACCGCCGTTCTTTGCGGGTCCAAAAGCCACCACCCGTCGGTGTGGATCACTCGCTATTTCATCTGCTCTTTGCATCAAAACCTCGTTTGAAATTATGTTTCTTGAACCACTCAACGCGCTTATCTATGGCGGCATGAATCCATTTGATCTCTAGCAGGGGATCGGACTCCATGATGTCGGTCTTGTTGTCGGATTCACTTAAAAGTTCCGCGCGGGGAATTGCCGTCATATTTTCAGCCTAACTCAAAAAATCGGCGCTGTCAAGGAAAAAATTTGCCTGATTCACTTTCTATAGTTTTTCAGGAAGCGTTACTCCGTCAGTTTAAGCTCCCTAGCAATCCGTTCAATTTCGCTATAAGGAATAGTGTGGCAACCAACCTCTAAACTTCCGTCAATTTCAATAACATCTATAGAGTAAACCCCCGCATGGACAGTGTGACTGTTGCGTTGATATCGCTGGCCAGATTTGCGAACTAATTGGATTAAACCCCACAAGCGGGGAGCGTGAGTAATAGGGATAGAAGCTCCGAGCGATGTCTGGACCTCTTCGCCTTTAATTCGAAGCATGATGCCAAAGAGGTCTGATAGCTTGCGCCGTAGCTTCCAATTAGACCACGGAGCTTGACCTTGCTTCCAAGCATCGGCCATTGTTTGTAGTTTTTCCCGCTCTTTTGCGCGGCGATGTTGACGTTCCTTAAACCGTTTAGCATCCTTTATGGGGTCGGGTTTCTCGATTCGCTTGGCGCGACCTAAGGCAAGGTTCCAAGGGTTTAAATCCAAATTAGGCACTAAACCGTTAGATAGACCAAAGAAGCGGACATACTTAACTAAATCGTCGTATAATTGTAAAGCTTGGAATTGTCGCCATTCAGCGTTTCTGGCAAGTAAAACACGTTGAGCCTCCTTTAATAGGCGGTCGTATTCGCTCTTGAGGAAGTCGATGTTAGCTAAGTGACCGGCTTTGCTATTTGCTATAGGGTCAGGAACGGCGATTTGACGGATGTCTTTTGCTATTGCCCTATGAACTTGACTCTGATGCGCTGAGGTAGTTACAGAGTAATGGCTACTGTTAGTCAAGACAAGCTTTTGGGAAGGCGACCTAGTGTAGATGGTAGCCAAAGGCCATGAGGCATGATAGCTATAAATAGTTGGGCCTTCAAAAAAGACGCTTCCTTTGCCATTACGTGCGCTGTCTTGAGTTTGGTTGGCCCATCTATGGAAAACTTCGGAAGTACGGAAAACGTGACGTTGGCGTTTAGACATAGGAATCTCCCTTAATAGACATTATCCCCCTGTGCCTCTACTTCGCGTTATGTTAAATGGAACCTAACCTGGTGATAGGCTTCGGTAATGTCAATGGACCTGGCATTGACTTTAGCCAATTGTAGCAGCTTATCCGCAAATATTACTATTAAAGGATGAGAGTTGACATACTCGGTCCCTTTGCCAAGCTCGCGAGCTTCGGCCCATATCTCGTCAACGATCTTCGGGAAATCGTGGATCAACCCGCTTGAATTACAAGCATCCATGGCGTCGTACCAGCGGCGATAGGTTTCTTTGCTGACCATGAGATTAACCCTCCTTAACCCTTAACTGTTTTATGCGGGAATCCTATTAAACATCCCGTACCGATGGCCCATTCGTGATGCCTATGTCTCACTGTTACCATGCCTGAATAAAAGCTTTTGCTGACATAACGGACGGTTCGAACATTCCAGCCCTTTTGAGACAATAGCCATTGTCTTGCAGAATCCGTTATTTTGAAGCGTAGCCCCATAGATTAAC
>ERZ1292632.2083-Hain-H43-01um-R2-2083-length-17534-cov-54_pt1 | contig 17534 bp, 16 predicted proteins | sample MGYA00564407_ERZ1292632 | MGnify/ENA primary metagenome ERZ1292632 (study PRJEB36523, sample SAMEA6512637) | groundwater metagenome | collected 2019-01-08 | study: AquaDiva: Metagenomics assemblies of 32 groundwater samples | reverse complement strand
CTCAGCTACATTCTCGACGCCAGCGGGCAGGGGCTCACGAATCAGGGCCAGCAGCTCGCGCAAGCCCTCGGACTCCGGGCGCAGGACCTCCAGTATTACCTCGGCCAGCAGGGGCAGCAGGGGGATTTGCTGCGGAGTCTGCTGAGCTTGTTCGGCAGTCAGTTGAGTTAAGGGGTAGTTGCTCCGCAGGATCGCTGCGCGAGGCTGAAAGGAAAATAAAAATGGCACATGTCTTTGAAAAAGAAGCCAGCAAAGAAGTAAAAGACGCGATGGAGAAACACGGCCTGCCCCGAGAAGCGGTTGAGTTTCCACTCGTATATAGTATGCGTTTGGCCTTCAAGGAGTTCCAAAAAGCCAATCCGCACATCACTGGCATTGATGACTTTCAGGGATGGTCTGGCTCGACAGGAATGTAGTCGCTGCGCGAGGCGTTTGATTCAGGGAGAAGACGATGGGCTACTTCGATCCGCAGAATCCTTTTGGTGCGTCGCCAGCCCCTCCAGGCGGCTATTACAATTTTGACCCAAACGCCATGCCTCCGATTGTGGACACACAGGAGATGCTGCGGCGTCGCCTCGCACAGCAGTATGCTTCCGACGACACCAACGATCCGGGTGCGGCTCTACGCGGAAGCATTGGAAGTTTCGTGGAGATTCTGAAAGCCCCGCTTACTGCTGCAAGTGCCGTCGGCTATGGTCTTGGGCGTTTTTCGGACCCAATCTACCCCGCTCTTTCCGCCTACAACACCGTTGGAGACCCGTCAATACCCGCCTCGCGGTGGTCTCCGGTTCAAGGCGATAACGGTCAGACGCTCGACGTGGGCAAGATGCGTCTGGCCCGCGATAAGAAAGACCGCCAAAAACTGGCCGCCGCCGAAGTTGCGCGCGCGCAAGCTAAGATGCTGAACGCTCATGCCGACGCGCTCGAACACAAATATCATCTCGCGCAAATTCCGGGTGGCGCTGCTGATCCGGCAGACGCCACAGTGCCAGACCAAATACCTCCCGACGCGATGCCTGCTCCTCCATCTGGACCGCCATCGTACGGTCAATTTGCATTTGCGCCGCCGCCGATGGGCGGAGGCTCTTCGCCGCAAAGCCAGCCACAGGCTCCCGCGCCAGCCCCACCCGCGCCTCAGGGGTCCGCCTACATGCCGTCTCGCGGAGCGTATGGGCCACAGCCGAACAACATGCCGGGGGCTGGTCCCTCTCAGCCTGCGGCAGCATGGCTCCCCCCCAACGATCCGGGGGTCAATCACGCGCAGACGATTGGTGCTCCGCCGCAAGGCCAGATGCCGCTTCCCGCTCCGCCGGTGCCGGGTGGAGTGTTGTCACTGAACGATCAGGAACTTCGCCAGCAGTATTCCGCCGACGCTCAGGCTGCGGGTGTGCCAAACATGATGATGGGGCCGTTCCAAGGCGGACAGCCTCCTGCCGCACCGCCCGCCTTATTCTCTGACAACAGACCGCTATTTCAGTCTTTTGGGAGTCAAGACTTTGTTACCGGGCGACTGCCTACGCCCGCGCCGGAGATGATGGGTGGCGGAGCCTCTGCTGCCGCAGGCCCGCAGACGGCGGATGAGTATGGAATACGTCGCAGACAAGAACTGCTGGATTCGTATGCCGCTGCCGATGAGAAGGCGCAGCAGGACCCGGACGGACTGGTGGACTTGGCGGTCAAGGCCGCTCGCGCTCAGGGTGGATCGCCAGAGCAAGTGCGCTTGATTGCGCAGCAGACCGTCGAGGATCTTCGCAAGAAGTATCGCGCCGAGGCCGACGACGCCATGCGAGCCCAGCAGCAGGGCGTGAAAGATTTCGACCAGACCGAACAAGGGCAAAATCTTTCCGATCAGTCATGGGAACGTCGCCAGAACGCTATGGGTGAGCGTCAAATTCGTGTTGCTGCCGCAAAGATAGAGAGTGCGCGCAAGGCCGCTCTGGACGCGCAGTATGAGTCCCAAGACGTTGCAGAAGAGAAGGCAAACGAGTTTAACCTGCTGGCTGCATCGCAAGGGTCGCAGTATCGTCTCTATGCTAAGCCGCCGACAAGTCCAACCGGTCTATGGGGCGTGGCAAACGTGAAGTATGTTTCCGACGAGAAGAAGGTGAGCGCAGTCGATCAGCAGGCGGCAAGCGCAAACGAGAACGCAAAGACCGCTCTTGCCGCCACGTTCGATGATGGTGGATTTAAGAACACCAAGGGTGTCGTCCAGAGGTGGGATAAGCCCTCCGGGTATTCTTCGGCCTATTCGCAGATGGTCCTCAAAATGAAGGGTAAGCCAGACCGTCGCGTCCTTGCGCTTCTTGACTCACCAAAGAGCTACGTGAACGAAGACGCATCGCTCGGACTCACACCGGAAGCCAAGACGGCTCTCGATCAGATGACGAAGCAATCTTCACCCTCGGCTGGCACGAGCGGGAACTCCGACCTCGACAGCCTTGCGCTCGGCAAAGCCAATGGCGCGCTAAGATTCAAAAACAATCAGTAGGTCGGATTTCTCGGATGCCATACAAGCTCGATTACACCCGCCGCTACCTGCACTATCTCCCCAATGGAACCAGTGTCCCCATCCATGCCCGCGACGTACTTGAACGCGCCGCGCAAGAGGATTGGGGCGACGAGCGCACAGCCAAGGCCCTCGACGACGGTGGGTTCCTGATTCCAGACGACCAGCCACTTGCCGCCGACCGCGGGGAAGTTCACGGTGCGGGCGATCCCGAACAGCTCGACACCCTTGGGCCGGTTGGAAAACTCGGAATCGGTCTGCGCGAATTCGGCGGAAGTGCCGCTGGCGCACTCGCGCAGTCGCTCACCAAGATCGGCAACACCGGCGCAAAGATATTCGGTGGCGAGCAGCATCCCATTCCTGCTCCGCCGGCGTGGGGAAATTATACTACTGGCAACCCGTGGATTGACCAGCCCGCGCAGATCGCTGGCGAACTCGTTGGTGGGGCTCCCCCATACATTGCCGCCGGAGTGGCACTTGCTCCAGCCGCGCCGCTCCTTGGCCCTGCTGCTCCTTTTGCAATCGGGGCCGGATCATTCGCTGGCGTAACAGCTCTTGAGGGTGGTGGCCCGCGTGAAGTTCTGACCAGCGGGCTTCTTGGGGCAACAATCCCCGCTGTCTCGCACGGCATTTCGCGCCTCGGGGCTCGCCTCGCCGCGCCTGCTGTTGAGCAAGCGGGGACGAATGCCGAGCGACGAGCCGCCTTTGAAGTTGCCGATAGAATGTTCAACAAGGCCGATCTTCCGGTCTACGAACCACAACCCATTGACGCCCTGACGCGCTCTCAGACCGCCAAAGCCGCGCTTGGCCGCGCCATGCAGTCTCGCGTGGGCCGTGCCGTGGGTGTCGGCGGCGTGATGACCGGCGCGAACCTGCTTTCCGGGGCGGACCTCAAGGACGCCTTCGTGCAGGGTGGCATCATGGGCCTCTTCGACGGCGTGGTGGGCGGGCGCGGACGTGTGGCGCGTGAGTCACAGACGCCGGACGCGATTGCAACGCGCGTGTGGTCAGCGAACCGGGCCTTCGATCAGGCGGTGAAGGATATTGATGCGGCGCAGAAGAAGGCGGACGCCAAGAAGATTTCGGATGCGGATGCCGCCGCGGCGAAGCAGGAAGCGACGCACGTTGCGGCTACGAGTCTTCTGGATGTGATGCACCAGCGCGACGCCATCGCGAACAAGGCGACCACGCAGGCGAAGGTCGGCCTCGACACAGTTGGTGGAAGTGAGACTGCGGCAGACACGGCGAAGACTGCCGCCCCGCTGGATGCCGCGATTGCCACCGCCGCGAAGAAGACGCCGGACATCGCCGCCGAAGCCCAGCGCCGCTACCAACAGGAGACACAGCCCTTCGACTCGCCGGAAGCCGCTGCCGCCGCCATTAAAGAGCGGTTCGACCGGGCGAAGCGGTTGCAGGACAGAAAAGCAGCGAACGCCGCGTCGCGCGATACGAAGCGCATCCAAGAGAATCCGAAACTCGACGCAGAGATCAAGGTGCTGCTGGGCGGCATGAAGCGAATCGAGACAGGGAGCGACAACGGGAAGCAGGCCGCTGTCCAGTTCGCCTCAGACCAGATCGCTCGCCGCGAGCAGTTTCACGCTGACATCGCTGCGGGACAGCCGTCGGCCACGAAGGAGCAGAACAAGGCCGGGGTGTTTGCGGTTCACCCGCCGGGCTGGACGCCTCCGCCCGCCGCACCCGCGCCCGAACCCGCTGGACCGCCGCCGCTACCTGACTACTCGACCCTCACGACGCCGAAAGCGCGCGGGGGTTATTTCCGTCAGTGGATGGATCAGGCGGACCAAGAAGAGTTCAACACCATCGCGCAGAAACTCGACGCCGCCAAGGCTCTCGGTGCGTCGAAGGGCGGCATTTCCGACAAGTTTCATCAGCAACTCATGGCTGAGGCCGACAAGAAGTATGCCGAACGGTTCCCGCAAGCCCCTGAGCCTGCTGCGTCTGCAACTGCGACGTGGCACGGGCCGCTCGCTCTCGACGAAGTGGTTTCCAGCATCACCAAGGGCGAGAAACGACAAGACCCTGAATTTTTGCAGACCCAAGCCAACAACGGGCCAGTCATAGAAGAAGCGTTGAAAAAGGTTGCCCCTCCGCCCGCCGCTCAGGCTCCGCCTGAAACCGCTGCTGCGCAAGCCCCGCCGGTCGAGCCCGTAGTGTTGTCCGACGCCGCGAAGAAGTCGCCCGAACCCGCCATGACGGACGTGGCCGACCTCGGCGTTCGCGCTGGAGACCTGCAATTCCGAACCAACGTCAACGAGCGCGGCGTCAATCCGAAGCGGCAGATCAAGGGGCCGTGGAATGCCACGGGTGTTGCACCCATCATCGCGTGGGAAGACGCTCAAGGGAAGAAGTGGGTGGTCAACGGCCACCACCGGTACGATCTCGCCGCCCGCGAAGGGGTAAAGAAAATCCTGACGCAGACGCTCAAGGAGAGCGACGGCGTGACGCTCGAAGAAGCAAAGATTATTGGAGTTGAATCCAACATAAGGGATGGGACAGCCGATGTCAGCGACATTGCCCGCTTCGTCAGAGGTCTTGGACTCACAGAAGCAGAAGCAAAAACGAGAGGCATACTGGACTACCGCGCGGGCAAACAAGGCTTCGATCTTGGAACACGCGCCAGCGACGATCTTCTGGCCGCCGTCGAAAACGAAACCCTTACCGCCGACAAAGCCGCAGCAATAGCCAACGGCGCACCGAGCGACAAGGGCTTGCAGCTCGCGGGTATGAAGTATGCCGAGTCGAATCCGAGGGCAAAGCCAGAATTACTCGAAGGCTACGTCAAGGCCGTAAGCCGAATCGCTCAGGAGCAGGGCGGTGTGGCTGCTGGCGGGCAAGAGGATATGTTCAGCGGCACTGACTGGTCGAAGGAAGCCGACCAAATCGCCAAGACCGCACAGGCCAAGATTGACGCGCTGCGCGAGGACATACTTTCTGTGCGTGGAACAGTACAGAACGCAGGGCGCGTTGAGAGCGCGAAGAAGTTGGGTCTTGAAGCAAAAAACGTGAAGAAAACAAAGAAGAGCCTTGAGGAATTAAAGAAGGAGTTGGCGCGCGCGGAACGGTGGCACACCGACACCGAGGTCTTCAACGAGCTCAAGGCAGAGATTGAAAAGTCTTCTGAGAAGAAACCCTTACAGCCAAAAGCAGAGCCGCCGAAGCCCGCTCAGGCTCCGCCCGAACCCATCAGGCCGGTGCAGCCGCCCACGACCCGCGAGACGCCACCGAAGAGGGGTGGGAAGACAAAAGCAGAAACCGATCAGCAAAGATATGATCGTGTCCGCGCCACGCCAGCACTGCAACGCACTGATGCGGATATTTCTTTTGCGAACACTTTTAGCGCAAACAAGAACAGACCCATCCAAGAGGCTGAGGCCAAAGCAAAAGAAGATAAGGCGACAGAGACAAGGAACACAGACGGCTTCGCCGAGACTAAGCATCCGAACTCCCCGATGCTCCAGCAGCGTGTGAGAAATGCGCTCAACCAAGAGATAAAGTTCAATGGGAAATTGATGTCGCGTAAGAGTGCCGTGCGCGAGCGTGTCGTCAACGGCGCGACGGTTGGAGAAAAAGAGGGTCAGAGAGCCCTTATCAACCCGAGCGGTTCTTATCTTCTTGAGAAGCAGATTTCCTCTACGGCGATGGATTACGCGCAGCACTTGGCTGAAACAATTAACAAAGACCTTCCGCCGGTTCGTGAGTCAAAACCCGTCGAACCGCCTCGCGCAGCGACGCCTGCGGCGGGCGGGGAAGCATTGCCCGCGAACCCTGAATCTGTGAATAGAACACAGGCACAGAAGCAGCCCGACGGCTCCTATCGGCTTCTGTGGCTCGGCACGCGCAACGAGATTTTCCCCGGAGAAAAATTCAAGTCTCCGGCGGAGGCGAAGAACTATTACAAGGCGCAGCAGGCCAAGCAGCAAGGCACGGCGCAGCCGAAGTTCAACCTCTCCGAGCGGCCCGTCGCTGCGCGAGGCCTGGAGCAGAAGGCCGCGTTCTACTCCCGCCTGACGCGCACTGTCGAGCAGTCGCCGCAGGGACGCGGGACGGGCGCACAGTGGAAGGCCATCATCAAGAACTCGAAACTCGGCACGAGCCCCGGCGAGTTTGACCTCGTGGGCGTCGGCGACCTTGAGGACGGCAAGGTCTACACGAAACAGGAAGTGGCGGACTACCTGCGGGCGAATGAAGTGCAGGTCAAGGACGTGACGCTGGGGGGCACCTCTCACGAGATGAGCCCGGATCTGAGCCAGTACTTTGAACACGTCTCGCAGCCTACCACGCCTGACGGCTGGACCGAACTGTCCGACTCTTTCACAAGAGAAGCGCAGCGGCAACAAAAAGTGAGTCCGCAAAAGGCAAACCGCTTCTTCTCGATGGCCGAAGAAGCAACGCGCATGGCTGAAGGTCTCGGTCTTGGTCGCGGGCTCGGCGGCGACCAGACAAAATTCTCCACCTACCAACTCCCCGGCGGGAAGGAAGGGTCGTATCGCGAGGTGCTGCTGACGGTGCCATGGCGACCCGAGCACGGCACGGAAAGTCTTGGCAAGCCGGGGCAATACGAAATATTCTATGATGGAGTGTTCCACGGAAGGGTAGACAATAAAGAACAGGCGGAAACAAGCCTACGCTACTTCAAAGAGAATCCGGCAAACTACGGACACATTATTGAGATGCGTCCGACTAGACAATGGACTGGGCTCCAAAAAACAGCATGGTTAGATGGCCACTCGCAATACGATGACATCCCCAACCCCATCGTCCGCCTGCGCTACAACGAGCGCACGACCGCCGACGGCAAGCGGATGCTATTCCTCGAAGAAGTCCAGCCGCCCTCCAAAGCCAACCAAGAGAAGATGCCGCCGCTGTTCGTGAAGAACTGGCGCGAGATTGGGCTCAAGTGGGCACTGCGCAAGGCCGCTGAGGACGGCTACGATTCGCTGGGATGGACCACTGGCGAGCAGCAGGCGGCGAGATATGATTTGAGCAAGCACCTCGACGGCATCTCGATCACCAAGAATTCGGCTGGAGAGTTTGCAATCTCTGGCTGGAAGAAGGGCGGCGAGAATGTCATAAAGAAATGGGACGTTCCTGCCGACGAAGTGGAGGGTTACGTCGGCAAAGAACTCGCGGCGAAGGCGTTGAAGCAGGAGACGAATGAGTCCGTGAAGTATGAAGGTCTCGACCTCAAAGTCGGCGGCGAGGGGCTCAAGAAAGCCTACGACTCCGACTTCCGCAACGTGGTCAATGGGCTCGCCGCGGTAAAGAAGGCTGGGCGGAAGGTGGGGAGCGCGGAGATTGACTCTGGCAGAGGTGCTCCCGAGTTTCAAGGTGATGGGTCTTTTCGTATAAGCAAAGACCCATCGCTTTATCGGTTTAAGCAAGAGGGTAGTGGGTGGACGATAGAAGAAAAGGCGGCAGAGGGCGAGCCTTGGGTGCCGCAGGGGGAGCGTAAGGTCTTCCAATCAAAGACCGAAGCACTCAACTGGTTAAATGAAAACACCGTTTCGACCATCCACTCCCTCGACATCACGCCCGCCATTCGCGAGTCGGTCATGGGCGGGCAGCCGTTGTTTGCGGTGGGGGAGAAGGGAGCGGGCAAGCCTCGCGCAGCGACCCTTACCCGCCTCGCCGCCCAGCGCGTCGCCGACCAGCTCCTCGCCGACCGCCGCATCCGTTCGCAGCGAGACATCAACATCCACGACGTTGCCGAAGACGGGTGGCCCGCCGAAGTGCAGCCGTTCGTGGACGCGAAGCAGGTGGAGAATCCCAATGCGCTCGTGAAGGCCGTCACGCTGCCGAACGGGACCATGCACTTCGATCTTGGTGCGCATCGTAACGCCGCCGACCTGCGCCTCTCGGTCGCCGAAGAAGTCTCTCACAAGGCTCTTGGGGACGTGGACGCCGGTCTCGCTCGCTCGATCTGGCAAGACCTGTCGCGCAACCACGGAGAGGCGCTCAAGGCCATCCACCCCGACCTCGCGCCCGACTCGATGCGACGGCTCTACGGCAACGACGAAGCGACGCTCGGCGGGGAACTGGTCGCCAAGCTCGCGCTCCACGGGGAGAATCCATCGTGGGTGCAAAACACTTGGGCGAAAATCCGGGATTTCTTCCGCAAGGCGTTCGGCGTCAACTGGTCCATCGCCGACGTGCGGGCCAAGTTCGGGCGTCAGGTGGCTGAACGGCTCAATCGCGTGGGTGACGCTGCCGCCGATCTCGCCGCTGGTCCAGCCTCGCGCAGCGAAGCGAAGTTCCGTATCGTGGACCTGCCGCCCGAAGCCGAGCGCCGGATGGAGGATGAGAGCCGTAACCTCACGCTCGCGAAGGGGGAACTGCCGGAGTCGCTGTGGGAGCGGGTCAGTGGCGGTCCCGGTCGCGGTTTCGGTCGCCCCTCGATGATGCTCCAGAAGTCGCCGCTCGGAGAGGCGTTTGTTTCCTTCGCCGCGAAACTGTATCGCCACATCGGGAATATCACGGGTGAAGCGCGCAGCATCTACGAGCAGGACGCGGCCCGCAAGCGCGCACCTATTCTGGATCGAAACAATTCCGCCAAGGGTCTCACGAACGCGGATGTCGCGTGGAAGGACGAAAACTTCGGGCGGCTATTCGAGGATCACGCTATTTCTCGTGACGGCGTGGTGAACGAAGAGGCTGTGCGCGCCAGCGGAATGCCGGAGTCCTTTCGCCCGAAGATTCCGCAGCAGATCGCGCTCTACCAGAAACTCACGAAGACCATTGGCGCCGAGGCTGAAGCCCGCAAGATGGACGTGATGGGTCAAGACGGCGTTGTCGCCCACGAGCTCAAGACCAACGAGAATTTCCACCATGTTCCCGTCACGCTCACCGACGAAGCGGCGCGGCAGTGGCGCGAACAGAAGGGACCCATCTTCCGGTATCTAGTGGATGAACTGAACTGGAAGCCCGAGAAGCCTTCCATCGCGTCGGCCAGCGATATTGTCCACAATGACAAGCGGGTCATGCACATTGAGGCGGCGCGCACGCAGAAGACGCCTTTTGAGGTTTGGCTGCGGCCTGACGGCTCCTCGATCCCGGTAGACTCCGCCGGTAGACCGACTGAGGCGGGTGGGCGGCACTTCGATCTGCGCGAGAAGAGTATTGACAAGGCGTTCGAGCCGTATCTCTACGAAGTCCCGCAGCGTATCGGCGTTGTGACGGGCTTCGGACAGCGCGCCTACAACGAGCACGAGCTCGCGAATGGCAAGCTGCTGCCGGAAGTGGACAAGTATTTCAAGTGGGACGCTGAAACCGAGAAAGCCGTTCCCGCGGAAGACCCAGCGGCTTCCGGCCTGCCGGGTATCTCGACCGACGGCAAGGGCGGGACGATCTCGCCGGAAGACGTGATGAATCGCCTCTACGCCTCCTTCGACAGCGTCCCGCAACGTGAAGCGGCGAAGAATGTCTGGCTCGACCTCAACGGTCGTCGCTCGCGTGGCGGGATTGACGCCATTGACCGTTGGATGCCCGATTGGGTGAAGAGTATCGAGACGCTGGCCCGCACGATGATGCTCGCGATGTCTACGCCGGGGCAGCTCACGGGTATCGCGCCGGGGGCCTACATGTTCGGGACGCGCCGGATGCTTACCGAAGTCGCCAAGGTCGCCAAGCACGACATTCTGAACATGGCGGGCTGGCTCCCGAAGAATGCCGCCGAGCGCGAGGTCTATCAGCTTCTCTCCAAGATGAGCGTTATATCGGACAACACACTGGGCCATACGACGCTGACAGCGGACATGCGCGGCCTTGCGGGGCAGTATTCGCATCGCCTTCTGCGCATGGTCGGGTTCGAGGGGATCAACCAGGAACTCAACGCTTCGACGGGCGCGGCGGCACTTGGCTGGCTCCCCGCGGCGATTGAAGTCCTCAAGGCTCCACGCGACCTGAAACTCCAGCGCGACGTGAACATCACGCCAGACCACGCGCTTTCAATCTTGAAGCGCAACCTCATGTTCTCGGACGCGGACATCGCGCGGATGAAAGAGGGCGGTGTCCAGTATGAGGATTTGTCGCAGGCGGCGCAGCAGGCGGTGGCACAGGCCAATCAGTTCCGCGAGACGGGTCTGACGATGCCGGGGTGGCTCAACGGCGGGTTCGCGCGGCGGCTGTTCGCCTTCAGTGGCTACGCGCGGCTCCAGACTCAGCATCTTGCGGACGTGATTCGTGAGGCCAAGGCGAGCCCAAGAAGCCTCGCCGCGTGGAAACCCGCACTCGCCTTCATCGGCGTGTCTGGCGTGACCGGGATCGCCGCGAAGGCTATTCACGACTACCTGCTCCAGAAGCAGGACGATGACCCGTCGTTCCTACACAAGTTCCTCGGCGGGCTCCAGCAGGCCGCGCCGGGTGGTCTGTGGCAAATGCTTGGGGCGAAGGTCTACTACAACCACACGCAGGGCTCGCCGCTCATTCAGATTCCGCAGTGGGAATGGATCAGCAAGAACTTGAACGGGATTTACACGGCGGGCGAGCAGGCTTACTTGTCAGCGAAGAACCACGCGCCCTACGACCTAAAGGGCTGGATTCAGATCGTGAACGCGAACCCGCTGCTCAAGGCGATTGACGCTCAGAATCATGGCTGGGCGTGGCAGGCGCGGAAGGAGAATCGCGCGTCTGCGACGCCTCAGCGGGGCGGGCTTGGTCTTCGTCCAATGCGGCTTGCCAATCATCTTTGAGAATTTCGTAGAGTGATTTGTAGTCGTGTGCCTTGAGCATTTCTAAAACTTTTTCGAGACCCACCATCAGGGCCATATTTTCCGAACCAAACATGCCAATCTTTGGCGGCTCTGGCATCGCCCTCCAAAAACTGTAGTTAGACCACTCGTACATTCCGATCTGATAAGAGTAACCCTTCGGGCGTACGGTGACTACCACTGATCCAATATCTTCCTCTCCGAGCCTTATGATTGCGCAGTGGCCCAGATAGTGAATCGTCACTCGCCGCGTGACCGTCACTTCGCCGAGGTCTCGCGGATTGTCGTCTCTTGGGTCGTAGGTAGTCGCTTCCATGTTTTGCGATCCTTTAGCCTCGCGTTCGGAGCGGGCTTGGTCTTCGAGCACCACAAATATCTCGCCCGTCTCTTCGTCTATAAATCCACAAACAGGAACGCCCGCGACAAGATCGCCAGTGTTGTCCCATTTGAATACTGGTGTTTTTATTATCAGCCTCGCGCAGCGATTAGTTTTGCGCCCCGCGTCGGCGCGTTCCCTTGCAGGCGGGGCAGAGATACATCTGCACGAAAAGAATAATCATTTCTGATGGACACACAACCCCCTTTGGAACGTGATGTCCCTCGCCGCCGCAGGCGTCGCAATACGCATGTCGGCGCTCATTGATTCGGAAGAAGAGGTTGTCGGGGAAGTAGATCATCGCTGCGCGAGGCTTTCGGTTACGTTTATTGTCTGCGCCGCGCTGATCTTCGCGTAGAGTTCGGCGCGGGTTTCTGCCACCATCGGCCACCATCTACCCGTTTCGGTGTTGGCGATCAGTTCGATTTCTACATGACCGTAGTCGTTGTCCCCATGATCTCGAATGCTGACAATGTTCTCCAATCGTTCAACAAGTGCTGTATGGCGCGGTGTTGGCTTCTGTCCTTGGTGATGAATATAGGTGATCTGCGTCACCTCAATCCAGCCGGCCGGGGGTGTCGTCGCTGTCGCCGCGCGATGCTCGGCCTTTTCCTTCATGCGGCACTCGAAGCAGATAGCGTTCGGGTCTTTGGATAGTTGAGCAACAATCGTTCCGCAGCAGCGACACGTCGTAAACTCCGCCTCGCGCACGGCCTCGGCGACGGCCTCGGTGTGGTCGCAGAGGCGGAGCCAGCGCTCAACAGCCTCTTTCAGTGTGCGGCCCGTTACCTTGATGGCGCCGCAGTTTCCAGCGACCTCCATGCAGCTCACGAACGAATCGTTTCCAACGGCAATAACACCGCTGTATTCTGTTGTCACGGCGCGCCCATTGCAGATCGGGCACTTCAGTTCGCCTCGCGCAGCGACATCATTCGGCGTGGTCATCGGCGGGTTTCTCCTTTTTGGGATTTCTTCAAAACGCTTTCGCGATGTACTTTATCATCTCGCAGTCACAAAGGATGGCAAAGAACATCAGCACGCCACACCCGTTTGCATCGACCGCGTGAAGCCATAAGTAAACCACAGCCCATGTCAGCATGTTTGTTCTTCTCCTTCTTCTTCTGCCTCGCGCAGCGAATATTGTTCCAGCCAATCAGCGTCGCCCGCGGCAGCGGACCTTCCGGCGAGGAAATTATCCGCGTGGCGCTCGATCTCCGCCGCCGCTCCAACCGGTCCGCCAGCCCATACGATATGGACGCCCTCACGGTCTCGCAGCGCCGCCAGCGTCCCCATAATCGAGTTCGGGTGAATCTGCGAGCGGTAGCGATGCGCCAGCACGTCCTCCTTGGTCCCCTCGATCACGAGCACTTTGATCATGTCGGGATAAACCTGCCGGACTCGCAGCCACATCCGCATGAAGCGCGTGCGGCCCTGTCCGAGCGAGCCACACAGGTCGTCGAGAGACTTCCGCTCCCAGCGCAGGAACCGCTCGTAGCCCTCCACGGCGTAGTCCATAGCGTCGAGGCCGGCGACGACCGTCTCGTGGCGCGTGAAAACCAGCGGGCACTGTTCGCGGGTGTCTTGCACCAGTCGCTCGCTGCGCGATGCTTTAGGCTTCTCGGGCTTGGTCATATTTGGTCGTATTTTTTGAAATCTATGATGGCGCGATCCATTTTCTTCTTATGGTTTCTCATGTGTCGCCTGATGTGGCCGAGCGTTTCGTTATTTGCGGTTTCTGTACCGAGCGACATTATGTGATGTCCGATGTGGAGCAGATCGTTGTCCGTTAATCTCACGTTCACTCGCTTGTTGCGACGAAGGCGAATTGTTTCTTTAACAAGACGGTAGCCTTCGCCGATTACGGATTTCGGAACGCGCATAGTTACCCCGAAGTCCGTATAGCGCATTTCGATTTCAGGCTTTGTCATTTTCGCTTTGGCCTCGCGCAGCGACTCCAAACACCAACTCCAGCTCCTTGTTCAGAATCTTCACCGCGTTGAGCCTTGCCTGCACGTCGCATTCGGGCGTGACGACGTGGTGGACCTCGCCGATCTTCGGCAGTTTCGGCAAGTCCGCGTCGGGCGGGTCGTGCTCGTCGCCGTAGAAAACTGCCGGCGCGATCCCGACCGAGAGATACTGGAACTCCGGCATGTCGGCGCACCAGTTGGCTTCGAGCGCCACGTCGTCAATGCGGATGGTGGTGGTCGTCGCTGCGCGAGGCTTTTTCACTTGGCGCCGCCTTTCACTTCCTGAAATTTCTCCCAAGCCGATTGCGCGGCCTTTCGAGCAGCCGCCTCGGTGGGGAGCAGCGGCGCGTCCGGGTCGCGCTTGGCGACGGGCTTGATTGAGCCGAGGGCGATTTCGTGCACGTCAAAGTCCCAGCCGATCACCGCGCCAGACTCGTCTTGAACGCCGACGATTCCGAGCGGCCAGAGCTCCCAACAGAAACCCACCGGGCGTTCACGTGGAACTTCCCGCCCCTCGAAAACGCCGGGGAGTCCGGCCACGGCTCGCCACTCGTAGCGGGCTGGTGTTGTCATTTGAATACCTCCATTACCGTTTTTGAATTGCGGAACTCGTTGACCCCGGCCTCAAGAGCTTTTGCCATAGTTGTCGCTTCGACTTCGCCCATGTTACTTCCCCTTCCTCTCAAACCTAAATTCGCCCGTCCCGTCGTGCTGGCACTCAAACCCGTTGGCCGCTGCGGTCGCAGGCAGGTCAACAGGACAGAGGCAGCAGACATCGGAAACGTTGTCCAGTCCGAACCTATGATAGATTTTATCCCACACAATCTTCGGCGCGATTTTACGCAGCTCGCCCAGCGTCTCGATTTCGCGGCCCTCAAAAATTACCGTGGCGCACATGAGTCAGTCCTCCCCGATTTCGCCCCACCACCAAATCATATCGCCGGGTTCGGGGTCGCAACTGAGTTCGCCGTGCTTCTGCGGGTCATACGCCACGCGCTGCGATAGGCCATGCTTCGCGGCGATCTCCATGTAGTCCTCGTCGCACTCCGACATCATTTCGCTGCCGTAGCGTTTCGAGAGCGCGGCCCAGACCTCGCGCCCGAAGGCTTCAAATTCAAGGTGACCGCTTTCTACGTCTTCAATCAGAATCTCTTCTGTTTTTCTTATCCACATCACCCCACCTCTTCTGATTCCCCTTGATACCGGCCTCTGACATTTTCTTTGGATCACGGGCCTTTGATTTCCCGCGTCCAGCCCTGCCGCCGATTTTCCCAAGGGCAACCGCGTGTTTGTTTTTCACTTTCACGGGCGGAGTATCGCTCAAGCGTTTGCGCGAAGTCAATGATTTTTTATCCATTATTTTTCCTTGCTCTAGCTGCGGTGACAGCGGCGAGAAGTTTGTCATACTCGAAACGTGAGACGTAGAATGTGAACTGTTTCCCAATCGCCGTTCCAATCGAGAAAAACCCGCCGCGAAAATCATAGGTGCTGATAAAGATAATGGACTCAGGAGCGACGCTGCCCTTTTCTTCCGGCAAGTCAAACAGCGGCGGCAGTCCCTCGCTCTGAGCGGGCGGCGGGGCCTCGGTTTGCCCCTGCCTTCTTCCTGCGTTGAAGCCATCTCGGTAAGCCACTTGAATGTGGGACTCTAGGTCGTAGCCCGTGCCCACGCTCGGCGCAGGCTGCTGGGCCTCAGCGCGGGGCGGGAGCGTCTGGAAATAGCTCTCAAAACTTGCCAGCGAACTCTGACCTATCGCATTAAAGCCACAAGTGTGTGCGCCCATGACCTCCTCCAACGTGTAGCCCGTGCCCACGCTCGGCGGCTCGCTCAGGTAGGCGGCGATGCGAGAATAAAAAGAAAGGCGCGTGTCTTCTGAAAGACAAATGAGGGGGCTTTGCCCCATACTCGTTGGCTTTACCCACTCCGCCCACTTCCGAAACAGTCTCACGTCCTCAGCTCGGCTCATTTTCGGCTCCTCCTCGGTAGTCACTTCTTCGCCACTTCTTCGGCCTCGCGCAGCGACGGCATCTTGAACCGGTTGTCCTTCTCGGCGAGCCAGCCACACAGGGTCAGGAGCGCCGTCTGCGATTTCGGGTCGGCCAAGAAACTGATTGTCTTTTCCGTGGACATCCCGATTTCGGCCTCCACGCAGAACTTCGGCAAGTCGGCCTCCTGCTCGGTGAGCGAGAGGAAGTTGTCGAGGGCTTGCTTGAGCTGGGCTGCGTAGGGGTCCACCTGCGAAGCCGGCGGCTGGCTGGTGGCGGCGTCTTCCTTCGGAGCGGCCACGGCGGATGCTGCGGGCGGCGCCGAGTGGTCGGGTGGTTGGGTGGGTTCGCTGCTCGCAACGTCCTCGGCCTTCGCGGCCTTGAGCGACTTGACTCTCTCCACGATCTTCGCCAGCGTCTCCATGATCGCCTTGTGCGCCTTGGGCTTGTCCTCGAAGGCGAAGAACACCTTCGGGTCGTCAATCTCTTTCTTGCCGCCCGCCTCTTTGAGTAAGCCATTCAGGATGTAGAGCGGGGCGATTCCGCCGGCGATGGTGGCGGCTTGCTCGGTGCAGTAGGTCATCACTTCGGCAAGGTCTTCCCGCGTCGGGTCTGCTGCCGCAGGCTCGGTGGCGGTGGGTTTCTCCTGCTTCGGCTCGGCCTTCGGTGTCGCTGCGCGAGGCTTCGGTGCCGCCTTCGGTGCTTGAGCGCTTGGCGCAGCCAACTCTTCCTCCAGTTCGCCTTCGATGGGCTCGACATCCAACTCGGGGGCAGGGAGCGCCTTCGGTTCGGGCCGCACTTCGATCACGCGCTGGAGGCGGGCCATTTCGAGTCCCTGGAGCGCCTTCTCCTGCTTGCGAAGGGCAAACTCGTTTAGTGACAAGTTGACCTGCTGGATGAGTACCGCGCTGCCGTCCGGTCCCTCAGTGTTGCGAAGGCCAAAGTGGAGCGTCCCCGTCACGCCGCCGATGTTTCCGTCGCATCGTTCCGCCGCCGCGATGAGTGGCGCCGAGATACCGATGCCGCTGTTTTCGCTGGTCGAGTGGAAGTGGAACGACGCGCCCTCCAGTCGGCTGATCGCGAAGGGTCTGGCCGTCTCCAGATTGACGCCATAGACGAAGACCACAAGGTCCACCACGTTCCGACACGGGGCCTTGTATTCCTTCTCTTCGCCCTTCGAGTTATTCTTCTTGTACGACTTCGCGCTAAACGGACAGAAGTGTTCTGCCGCCACGCCGATCTTGCCGACGGGGTTGCAGACGATGATGTCTTTCGTGCGGTCGGCCTTCTGGCGGATGGCGGTATCGCCGTTGCCGCGGCAGAAACCGATGTCCTTCTCGTATTTCTCATTCACATCGCAGCCGTAGTTCTCGTCGAAGAAACCAAATTGCCACTGGCCATCCTTGAAAATCGCGTTGGACGGCAGGATGATGCTGAGCTCGCTGGGTAGCGTCCCACGCTTCGCCGTGAGCCCGAGGCGGATGGCTTCGTCCACCTGCGCTTTCGGATAGCCGAGCTTCTCCATCGCGTCGTAGTCGGGCTCGTAGCTGCCGCCCTCGGTATTCTTGGAATTGCGGACAATCAAGAAGCCGTTCAACTTGCGCGGCGTCGGCCACTTCTGTCCGGCGGGGCGCACGTCCATCCCGATCTTGATTCGGTGGCTCGCCGTGTAGGCCCTGCGCTGTTCTTTCCCGTCCCTGCGATTGATAATCATGCTCTGCCCTCCAGTGGGTTTGTTACTTCAATTCGATCACTTTTTCAAATCTGCGCGCGATGTCCGACTTCGGCGTGACGGCGACTAGCAGCCCAAAGTGCGGCGCCGCTTCTTTCAGCGCGTTCACGTAGTAGTCGCTGAGTTCGTTGTCGCTCAGGTTGTTGCCCGCTTCGTCGAGGAACAGGCACTCGGCGGGCTGGCCCGTAAGCTCGGCTTGCCACAGGCAGGCAGCGATGCGGTTGGCGGTCCTGATGATCTG